>JGI12383J13903_1000183_pt1 | contig 56104 bp, 50 predicted proteins | sample Passage237B_FD_13903 | JGI IMG/M metagenome (IMG submission 13903)
GGGCACGGCACGCACTTCAACGTGAGCGGTGGCGGGGTGATCGCCCACGCCAGGAACCGCGAGAACGCGATCAAGTTGCTGGAGTTCCTCAGCAGCGACGAGGCCCAGCGCGTCTTCGCCGAGGGCAACATGGAGTTCCCGGTGAGGGCCGGCGTGCCTGTGGCCGCCACCCTGCAGGCCTTCGGTCCATGCACGCCCGATACGCTCGACCTCTCCAACCTCAGCCGCTTCAACGCCGAGGCGGTGAAAGTGATGGGAGAGGCCGGCTGGCGCTAAGGCCCTGCGATGCGCCCTGCCCGCTACAAGACCGGTCCCCTGCGCCTGTTCGTCGGGATGATCGCCTTGTTGCTGCTGGCACCCATGGCGGTGGTCCTTACGGCCCCGTGGCACACCCCCGCCCCCGAGTGGGACTACGTGCGCGGCACGATCCTTCCCGACCACCTGCTGGAGACCGGCCGCCTTCTGCTGTTCACCGCACTGGCTGCGCTCACCTTCGGCACGACGAGCGCCTGGCTGGTCGCCTCGGCCCACTTCCCCGGCCACCGGCTGTTCCGCTGGGCCTTGATGCTGCCCCTGGCGCTGCCCACCTACATCGGTGCGATCACCTTCGCCGGCCTGCTCGGGCCCACGGGCTCGATCACCGTGCCGTTGCGCGCGGCCATCGGCATCGACCTGGACATCATGACGCCCGACGGGCTCGCGCTGATCTTCGGACTGTTGCTCTATCCCTATGTGTACCTGCCCTCCCGTGCCGCCTTCAGCGGGGGCATGGTGGACGTGGTGGAGGCCTCGCGCCTGCTGGGTGCGGGGCGCTGGCGCCGGGCCGTGCAGGTGGCCATCCCGCTGGCCCGGCCCGCGATCGGTGGCGGTGCGCTCCTGGTGGCCATGGAGACCCTGAACGACTACGGCGCCGTGAAGCATTTCGGGGTGCACACCCTCACGGCCGGGATCTTCCGCAGCTGGGGCGGCCTGTACGATACCGGCAGTGCATTGCGCCTGAGCGCCGTGCTGCTTTTGATCGCCCTGGTGCTGGCCATCGGTGAGCGTCGCCTGGCTGCGCGGGCGCCGCGTACGGTGCAGGGCCGTCGCTATGGCCCCTCCCGGTTGACGGGCTGGCGCGCCTGGGCCGCGACCGCCTGGTGCACGGTGCTGCTGGGAGTGGCCTTCGCGCTGCCGGTGGGCGCTCTGCTGCGCGATGCCTTCTCCCACGCCCACACCACCGCGTGGCGCGAACTGGGGCCTCCGGTATGGAACACGCTCAAGCTGGCCGGCTCCTCCACGTTGCTCACCCTGGGCGTGGCGCTGCTGTTCGCTTACGCCCAGCGCAACGGTCGGGTGCCGCTCACCAGGCTCGCGGCCGTCGGGTACGTAGTGCCCGGCGCCGTGATCGCCATCGGGGTCATGGGCTTGGCGGGGCGCTTGTCCTCATCCACCTCATGGGTGGTGATCGGCACCCTGCCCTTGGTGGTGTATGCCTTCACCGTGCGCTTCCTCGCCATGGCCACCAATCCGGTGCAGGCCGGCATGGCGCAACAATCCCGCTCGTTGGACGAGGCGGCCCGCCTGCTCGGCGCGTCGCGGCTGCGCACCTTCCTGCACGTGAACCTCCCATTGCTGCGCCCCTCGATCCTGGCGGCGGCGGCCATCACCCTGATCGAGGTGATCAAGGAGCTGCCGCTCACCCTGATCCTGAGGCCCTTCGGCATGGAAACGCTCAGCACGCACGTCTTCTACATGGCCCGGATCGAGCAATGGGGCGATGCCGCCGTGCCCGCCCTGCTGATCGTCGCCGTGGGCCTGGTGCCGGTCTTCCTGCTCGAACGCTGGATGGCGCGGACGTGATCGCAGGACCGACCCTATATTCGGGCAAACCGACGCATCATGGAACGCGCACTTTGGGTCCTGCTGATGGTCGCCGCCTTGGTGGCCGTGGGTTATTGGCTGAAGAAGACGACCACCACCACTGGCCGGAAACGCAAACGGGCCTGATCAGGCCCGTTCACGATGGGATAGGAGGGATGCTCAGAAGAGCGTCTCGTACAACCCCTTGAAGTCCGGCTCGCCCATGAAGTGGTCCTTCAACTGGGCCACGTACTTCTTGGCCTGGTCGCGGTTGCCCTTCGATGTCATGTAGTCGGCGTAGCGGATCACCGCGTTCTTCAGCAGTTTCTTCTGGTCCGGGGGCAGGGTGGACACATCACCGGCGGCGGCCAGCGCCTTGTCGAACGCCTGCACGCTCACGTCGCCCTCGCGGGCCATGTTGCCCTTGTACTGGCAGATCGCGAGCATCAACCAAGGCCCGGGGTTCTCCGGGTAATAGCCCGTCATGGAGTCCCAGATGGCCTTGGCCTTGCTCAGCCCCTTGGGGTCCTCCATCAGGTTCTCGCCCTCCTCCATGGCGTTCGTGTTCAACTCGGCCCAGTAGTCCTCGTAGTTCTTGAAGAACTCCAAGTTCTTGTCCTTCTTCCGGTACTTCTCGGCGAACTTCAGGGCGTCGCGCGAGGCCTTCGGGTAGTCGGCGGAGTATTTCTCCAGCTTCGACATCTCGAAGAAGCTCATGCTCATGTAGAGGAAGGGCAGAGGGTCCTTCTTGGTGGCGTCGTTCAGGGTATACGACTCGGCCTTGGCTAGGCACTTCTCGTACTTCTCGTCCACGAACAGCACCAGAAGGTCCTCATACACATGCTTTTGGGCGGTCAGGGAGAAATTGATCAGGGCGAAAGAGGCGATCAGTAGGTTCCGTTTCATAGCGGGACAGGGATGTGGTGCCGGGCTGGCAAGATACATGCCGAAGGTAATGAGCTTCGCCGAAGGGGGCATTTCGCTGGGAAAACCGGACCTTCGTGCACCATGCGCATCGACATTCTTTCGGCCGTGCCGCGCCTGCTGGACAGCTGGTTCGGCGAGAGCATCCTGCAACGCGCCCAAAGCAAGGGCCTGGTGGAGGTGCGGGTACACGACCTGCGCGACTGGAGCACCGACAAGCACCGTCGCCTGGACGATTACCCGTTCGGTGGGGGGGCCGGCATGGTGATGCAGGTGGAGCCCATCCACAGGGCCATCGAGCAGTTGAAGGCCGAGCGTGAGTACGACGAAGTGATCTACCTGAGCCCGGATGGTGAATTACTTCAACAGAGAATGGTTAATCAGCTGAGTATCATGAAAAATATGATCCTCATTTGCGGCCATTATAAGGGCGTTGACGAGCGGGTGAGGGAGCACCTGATCACGCGCGAGATCTCGATCGGCGACTATGTGCTGAGCGGGGGCGAGCTGGCCGCGGCGGTGCTGAGCGATGCGGTGATCCGTTTGGTGCCCGGGGTGCTGGGCGACGAGACCTCGGCCTTGAGCGACAGCTTCCAGGACGGCCTGGTGGCCCCCCCGGTCTATACCCGTCCGGCCGAGTACAATGGCTGGTCGGTGCCCGAGGTGCTGCTCAGCGGCCATCAGGCCCGCATCGATGCCTGGCGGCACGAGCAGGCGTTGCAGCGCACCCGGCAACGCCGTCCTGGATTGCTGGGTGATGACCCCGCTGTGGAGTAGGGAAAGTTGCTTAATATTGCGGCCCCAAATCAGGAGCGCCGTATCCCTGGAACCAGCCAGGGCGCTGGGTCAACTCCCCAATACACAGCAAGATGGACAGGATCAAGCAGTTGGAGAAGGAACTCGCCCCGGTGAAGGAACTTCCCGACTTCAAGGCCGGTGACACGATCACCGTGCACTACCGGATCGTGGAGGGCAACAAGGAACGCATCCAGCAATACCAAGGCGTGGTGATCCAGCGCAAAGGCAGCGGTAGCACCGCCACCTTCACCGTGCGCAAGATCAGTAACAACGTGGGTGTGGAGCGGATCTTCCCCGTGGCATCGCCCTACATCGACAAGATCGAGGTGAACAAGCGCGGCCAGGTGCGTCGTGCCCGCATCTTCTACCTGCGCGAACGCCGCGGTAAGAGCGCCCGGATCACCGAGAAGCGTCAGCAGGTGACGGCCGAGAAGGCTTGATCCGGCCCGAAGCGACAGAACAAAAGGCCCCGGCGAACGGGGCCTTTTTCATTGGCGGGGTCGCCGCTCAAAGCACGGTGACCTCGGTGCGGCGGTTCAGCGCCCGCCCTTCCTCGGTATCGTTGGTGGCCACCGGTCGCGTTTCCCCGTAGCCCTTGGCCGTGATCCGCGCCGCATCGATCCCCTGATCGATCAGGTGGTCGCGTACGGCCTTTGCACGGCGGTCGCTCAGGGCCATGTTGGCCGCATGCCCGCCCACATTGTCGGTGTGGCCACCCAGTTCGATCCGCAGTGAAGGGTTCGCACGCAGCAGCTGTACCAGCTTCGCCAGTTCGGCATTCGAGGCAGGCAGCAGTTCGTGGCTGGCCGTGTTGAAGAACACGTTGCGCAGCGCGATCACGCTGCCGGCGGTGATCGGGCTCAACGCCACGTCGAGGCGGAAGGGGGCCGCCAGCGTGGTGGAGGGTACATCGTAGTTCTCCGAGAAGAAGAGGTAACCCTCGCTGCTTGCGTTCAGCGCATAGGAGCGGCCCATGGGCAGGCATACCAGGAAGGTGCCCGTGGTGGGGTCGCTGTAGGCTCCAGTGGCCAGCTCGCCCGTGGTCAGGTCGTACAATTCCACTTCGGCCTCCACCGGCTTGCCCGTGGTCTTGTCGGTCACACGCCCTTGTATGTAGGTGACCGGCAGCGGACGTGCTTCGGGGTAGAGCTCGAAGCTGTACAGGTCCAGGTCGCCATGGCCGCCCGGACGGTCGCTCGCGAAGTAGGCCAGCTCACCGCTGGCGCTCACCAACAGGCTGTTCTCGTCGGCGCTGGTGTTGATCGGCCAGCCCAGGTTCATGGCAGGGCCCCACGAGCCATCGTCCTGTTTGCGGCTCACGAAGATGTCCAGCCCGCCCATACCGGGGTGCCCATTGCTGCTGAAGTACAGGGTGCGGCCATCGGGATGGATCTGCACGCTCTCCTCCTGGTACGGCGTGTTCACGTTCGGGCCCAGCTTCTCGGGCTTGCTCCACGAACCGTCGGGCTGCATCACCGATGAGTAGATGTCCATGTTGCGGATACCGCCGCCGCTCTGGCTGCCACGCACGAAGTACAGGGTGCGGCCGTCGCTGGCCATGCTCGGTTGGCTTTCCCACGCCCTGCTGTTCACGGGCGGCCCCAGGTTCACAGGCTCCGACCACCGGTCGCCGATCCGCCGACTGATGAACAGGTCGCAGCTGCCCAGTCCGCGCAGGCCTCCGCCGTACGAGCCGTCCTCCGTCGCGCACTTGGTGAAGATGATGAAGCGGCCGTCCGGGGTCAATGTGCCCGCGCCCTCGTTGTATTGCTTGGTGTTCACCGTGCGCACCGGCTCGGCCGTGCGCCACTTCCCGTCGGCATCGCGATGGCTCACGTAGAAGTCCTCCTGCATGCCGTACACCGCGATCGATGGTTCGGCCACACGACGGGTGAAGATCAACGTCCCGTCGTCGGCGGTCACGCACGGGTAGTACTCGGGATCGGCCGTGTTCACACCGGGCCCAAGGTTCTTGGGGGCGAAGGGGACCGGGCGCTGTACGGCCTGCGCGGCGAAGGCGCAATTCTCCAGCCCCAATCGGGCCCGGGCCCGGCGTTGGGGTTCCTTCTCGGCCTGCAGATATTCCTTGTAGTTCTTCTCGGCCTCCCCGTACTGCCCCGCACGGAACTCCAGGTCGGCAAGGTGCAGCTGGGCCGCGGGGAAGAGCCTGGGCGCGATGCTCATCACCTCGCGGTAGCGCGCGATGGCCTCGTCGTCCTTGCCCATTTCCTCGTATAGCTCGGCCAGCATCAGCCGGGGTTCAGCGAAGCGGTCGTCGGCCGCGGCGGCCTTGGTGAACTCGCTTTCGGCGCAGGCCCATTTGCGTGCGCGCATGCATGCCTCGCCGGCCTCGTACCGCTTTATCGCGGCCTTGTTGGTGCTGGTGTAGCCACCGGGTTGGGCGTGCCCCGAAGCGGGCATGGCCCAGGTGAGAAGGGCGAGCAGACCACCGGCGAACGGACGGGCGGCAAGCCCGGAACGGAACAGGGAGGCCATCAGGGAATGTTCATGTACTTGTGGGTCTGCAACGAAACGCGCCACCGGGGGTGTGCTTTCACATGCTCGACGATCAACGGGGTCATGGTATCGCGTTTGCTCCATTCGGGTTGCAGGTAGTGCAGGCAGTGCGGGCCGGTGAATGCGGCCTGCTCCTCCGCCCACTTCAGGTCGTGCCGGTTGAATACCACGACCTTCAACTCATGTGCCGCCCGGTACGCCTCAGGCAGGGCGGCCTTGAATTTCTTCGGGCTCAGGCAGATCCAGTCCCACGTCCCGCTCAACGGGGAGGAGCCGCTGGTCTCGATGTGCGTACGGAAGCCGACGGCCTTGAACGCGGCCGTGAGCGCGGTGAGGTCGTGGAGCAGCGGTTCGCCGCCGGTGATCACCACGATCCGTCCGGGATGCTGGGATGCTTCGTGCACCAGGTCCTCCACGGTGCGCGTCGGATGGGCGTTCATGTCCCAACTCTTCTTCACATCGCACCAGGTGCAGCCCACGTCACAGCCGCCGAGGCGGATGAAGAAGGCCGCTTGTCCGGTGAAGGCGCCTTCGCCCTGCAGGGTGTGGAACGCCTCCATCACGGGCAGCGCCGTGCCGGATGGGGGCGCGCTCGCGCTCATCGTGTTCCGCCCGGCATCGACCATGGCACAAAAAAAGCCCACACAGGACCAGGTTCATAGAACCCATGAAGATCACATGGGCGGGACCGCGATGATGGCTTCCGTAATCCTCCCAGTCCCCGAAGGGAACGCCCGAAGGCGCGGAGGCCCGCCGTACACCACCGAGGATGCGGTCCCTGATGGAAATTGTTGGTTCCGATGAACAAATGGCCTGTGTGGGCTGTATGGTGTTCAGCACACGGCTGACAAAGAACGGAGCGACGGTCCGAAGGTAATGTCACGATATGCCGGATGCAAAAAAGATGTTCACCGATCGCCGGAGGTCGGGTCTGACCTGTAGAGAATGCGGGCGGATCGTTCACCGCATCCTTCGCGCCCTCGCCATTTTCGTGGCCAGCGAGAGGTCCGTCATGCGGACCTTCCGTTCTGGTCGGCGGACCGTCCTTGGGCTCAGCCTGGGCGGTCCGCTTCCGTTCGGGGGATCACGATACCCGCTTCAGCGAGATCCCGTCGATGTAGTAGTAGGCGTAGCGGTTGTCGTTCCCTTCGATCATGGTCTTCGACTTCAGCCCCAAGTAGGGGAACACGCCCAGGAAGATGTAACGCTCGTTGCCATCGGCTATGAAAGTGCCGCGCACCTCGGTCCACGTGTTCCGCTCCTCGATGATCCCCTCGTGGAACACCTGCGGGCTTTCCTCCATGAACTTGCGATGGTGGTATTGCAGGTCCAGTTCGGAGAAGAAGGCGCCGATGCCCATGATCGATCGATCGCTGTTGCCCGCCAGTGCCACATGGAACACCAGTTCGTACGTGGCGCCCTCGATCAGAGGCTCCACCAGCTCGGCCTTGAGGTATTCGGAGTAGGCGTTCCAAGCGGGCTTGAACAGGTCCTCAGGGTCCTGCGCATCGTAGTTGCGCTTCACATCGTCCTTCCAGCCGCAGAAGCCAGCGTAGCGCTCGCCCTCGAAGGGCTGGATCGTGCCGTAGTCGTTCACGGGGATGCCCACGGTCTTGGCCGATGCCTTCGGCGAGAACAGGTCGCACATGCCTTGGGTGGCATCGCGCCAGCCGATGGCCAACCGCAGTTGGTCGTAGGTCGATGGTTCCTTGCTCACCTCCTCGAAGCCGCCATTGCGGACCAGTTCCGTGGAGTTGTTCTGCGCATGGGCCAGGGTGGGGCCGAGGAGCAGGGCGATCGGGAGCGTACGTAGCATGGCGCCCAAGGTAGTGGAGAGCCGTACTTATCGCTCCTGTTCGACCCCGAGCACCGTTAGCGTCCGTGTGCCGCCGCCGAGTTGGAGGGTCGCCTGATCACCGGCCCGTTTGCCGATCAATGCGCGGGCGATGGGCGAGGTGAACGCGATGCGCCCCTGCTTCACGTCGGCCTCGTCCACACCCACGATCATGAACCGCCGCTCGGTACCGTCGGGCTCGCGGTAATGCACCGTGGTGCCGAAGCGCACTTCGTCCGGTGCTTGATCGGGCGGCTCCACCACGCGGGCCGTTACGATGCGTTCCTGCAACAAGGCTAGTCGCGCGTCGATCTCGGCGTGCGTGCGCCGCAGCTCGGCCTCGCCGCCCGTGGCCTCGGCGCGTGCCTTCTCCAGCTCGGCCCGTTCGGCGTGCAGCAGGGCCAGACCGCGCGGGGTCACATAATTGGCCACACCATCGGGCAGCGGCGCACGCGGTGGCACGAACGGCGCCTCCTCCTGGTCCCCTTCCTTGACGAAACCGCGGCTCATGATGCTGCGCAAAGTAATCGGGCCACAGCGGATGCGACCGACCTTTGCACGCGATCCACAGCCCATGGACCATCCCTTCGAACTCGGGCTCGACACCTTCGGCGATGTGACCGTCGATGCCTCGGGCACTCCCCTGCACCCTGCCGAGGTGCTCCGCAACATCGTGGCCGAGGCCGAACTGGCCGATCGGGTCGGGCTCGACTTTTTCGGTGTGGGGGAACACCATCGCGACGATTTCGCGGTGTCGGCACCGGAAGTGGTGCTGGCGGCCATCGCGGGGCGCACCAAGCGGATCCGCCTTGGCACTGCGGTCACCGTGCTCAGCAGCGATGATCCGGTCCGCGTGTTCGAGCGCTTCAGCACGCTCGATGCGTTGAGCGGTGGCCGTGCCGAGGTGATCGTGGGCCGGGGCTCGTTCACCGAGTCGTTCCCGCTGTTCGGCTTCAAGCTGGAGCAGTACGAGCAGTTGTTCGAGGAGCGCCTGGCCCTGTTCGTGGAGCTGCTAAAGGAAGAACCCGTGACCTGGAGCGGAGCGACGCGTGCTGCGCTGAAGGGCCAGCGCGTGTACCCGCCCACGCAGAGCGGCAGCCTGCGTACATGGGTGGCGGTGGGCGGCACCCCGCAGAGCGTGGTGCGTGCGGCCCACTACGGACTGCCGCTCATGCTGGCGATCATCGGCGGCGATCATCTGGGCTTCCTGCCCTTCGTGGACCTGTACAAGCGCGCTCTGGCCGCCAAGGGCTCGCCGATGCTGCCGGTGGGCGTCCATTCACCGGGCCATGTGGCCGAAACCGATGAGCAGGCCCGCGAGGAGTTCTTCCCCCACTACGCCGCCATGCACGACCGGATCGGTGGGGAAAGGGGATGGCCGCGCCTGACACGCGCGGGCTTCGAGCAGATGGTCGGACCCAACGGCGCGCTCTGCGTGGGCGCACCGGCCACGGTGGCCGCCAAGATCGTCCGTGCGGCCAAGGCGCTGGGGCTGTCCCGTTTCGATATGAAGTACAGTGCGGGCCCCCTGCCGCATGAGCAGATGATGCGCAGCATCGAGCTCTACGGCACGCAGGTGGCACCCTTGGTGCGCGAGCAGTTGAAGTGATCAGCTCCGGTCAATGCCGGGGACCGGTCGCACCCGGTCGCCGGAACGAGTGGATCTATTCGTCCTCCGCGCGCCCGTTCTTCACCAGCGTGCCGAGGCGCTTCGCTTCCTGCACGAAACCGGCCTTCTCCAACGCTCGCCGACTGGCCATGTTGTTGCCGAACGGCACGGCGTGGAGCCTCGTGACTTGGGGGGCATTGTTCGAAAACCGAGCTCGACCGTCTGCCGGATCGTCTCCGTCATGATCCCCTTTCCGCGGTGCACCGCCAGAGGTCGGTCCTGGGATCAAGACCGATCGCGCCGCAGCATTCGCCCCCGATGGCGATGCAGCGCTGGAACGAGGTGCTGTTGATCGCGCTTTCCAGGAAGGCCCGCCCATCTGCTTCGGTGAAGGGGGGCCGAAAGGCGTCGAGCAGGCGGGCCGCAACGGGGGCGCAGGGGGGACTGGGCCTCGGACATCGTTCGCGGCGGGGGAAGTGGCAAAACTATTGTCGCAGCGCGGAGCGTGTCAGGCGCCCAGCGTCCTCATTCGCTCCAGCAAGGCCGGCCAGAGCCTGGCCTCGCCACCCTTCTTGAAGAAACCGAAGTGGCCGATGCGGTCCACGCCGAGGTCGGCGGGCGACAGGTGTTCGCGTCGTACCGTGCAGTTCACGAACCGTTCCGCGAGCTTGTCCACAGCGAGCTTCGGTGCCAGGTCCCGGTCGTCGCTGAAACTCCAGATCAGCGTCGGCACGCGCAGGTTGGCGAAGCGCTCGGGCGCGTCGGGCACGTGGTCGAAGAGGTAGTTCGGCGAAAGTCCCCAGCCCGACCATTCCAAGGCCATGGGGCCGGGCAGGTCCTCCATCACGCCGATGCGGCTGCCGGGGAAGTAGCCCAGCAGTTTGGTGAGCCCCCGCAGCAGGATGAACCAGCGGAAGTACAAGCGCCAGCGTTGGTCCTTCGGCCACCAACGCCAATAGCCGAGCTGGGCGGCCACCATCGCGAGGCCGTGGATCTTGTCCTGCGCGCGGCACAGGCCCGCGAGCTGGCCGCCGATGCTGTGGCAGAGCACCAGCAACCGGCGCGGTCGCAGTGTGGCCGACACGTGCTCGATCACAGTGGTGAGGTCGTGCGTCGCCCAGCTCTGGGCGGTGGCGGTGCAGTGGCGCATGCGCCCGGTGCGCGAGGCGCCGATGCCGGTGTAGTCGAAAGTGACGGTGGTGATCCCCTGCCCGGCCATCCAAGTGGCGAAATGGCGGTAATAGGTCTGTAGTACACCGGTGGCCGAGGCGATCACCAGCACGGTGCCGTTCGGTATCGTGGCCTCGTGGATGGTGAACCCGATCCCATCGATGCTGGCCGTGCGTGGTGCGGGTGTGCTCATTCGTCCAGCAGCTTGGCGGCCTGCCTGGCCACCCGGATGCCGATGGCCACGCCCATGCCGCTGAGTCCGGCCGCCACCGCCAGTCGTGGTGACCGTCGTTCCACCAAGGCCGATTTGCACGCTGTGCGGAAGCCCATCACCCCGGTCCAGCGGTGCTCGATCGTGAAGGTGTGTCCGGGCAGGATCGTGTTCCGCAGCAGCTCTTCCAAGGCCCCTTGGATCCGTGGCGTGGTCGCATCCTCCCACGTGGTCTCGCCGGCCTTGTCCAAGTGGCGCCCACCGCCGAGCAGCACGCGTCCGTTCAGTTCGCGGAAGTAGTAGTAGCCCTCATCAGCATGGAAGGTGCCCTTCAGGGCCAGCCCGGGCACCGGGGCGGTGATCAGCACTTGGCCGCGGGCGGGCAGCACATCCACGTCGGGCAGCAATTCGCGCAGATAGCCGTTGGTGCACAGCAGCACGCGGTCGGCTTGCACGGTGGGCTGGCCGTTCACCGCCAACTCCACGCCAGTGGCGGTCTCGTTCAGGGCGGTTACGTGCATGTTCGTCAGCACCACCACGCCTTCCGCTCGCGCCTTGGCCAGCAATGTGGTGATCAGTGCACCGCTGTCCACCCCGGCCTCCAGATCGGTGAAGGCGACATGATCGGTGTGCAGGCCCATCCGCGCGGCACGGGTGTCGTCCCAGGTGAAGACCGGTCGGCCGAAGATCCCGTGCAGCGCCTTGTTCAGTGCATCGAACCGTTCGGCAACCCGCGTGTACAGGGGCGTGTCGTGCCCGAAAAGCTCATGGCCACCACAGGGTTCCAGTCCGATCGTCGCATCACCCAGCTCGGCACGCAACTCCAGCAGGCCCCTCCACCGTTCCTCCACCCGCGCCAAGGCGGTGTCGGCACCTTCGGTATCGATGTCGGACAGGATCTCGCTCGGGCTGCCGAAACAGGCGAAGCCCGCGTTCTTCACACTGGCCCCACTGGGGAAGGCGCCGCGTTCCAACACCACCACGTGATGGTGGGGATGGGCACGTTTTTGGAACACGGCGGCAAAAAGGCCGACGATCCCCGCACCGATCACGGCCACATCGGCACGACGGTGGAAATGCTCCCGTTCCCAAATGCTCCACATGCCCCTTGGCGTCTTTCTGTCGGCAGCCAAAGATGGCTTATCTTGCGGCGTTCCGATGGATAAGTCGCCCGTATCCACCCACCGTGCATGGCCACGTGGCCTGCTGCGCGCCTGCCTCATCTCCTTCTTCGCGTTCACATGGGCCTTGGTGCATGGCCAGGTGGACAACGTGATGGTCTATGGCACAGTGAAGGACATGTCCACGGCCAAGAAGCTGGACGGCGTCACCGTCACCGTGTTCAAGAACGGTGCGAAGCTCGTGGAGGTCACCACCAACGCCAGCGGCAAGTACGAGGTGAACCTGGACTATGGCGCCGACTTCAAGGTGATGTGCAGCAAGCCCGGGTATGTGGGCAAGAACATCAACATCGACACGCGCAACGTGCCGGAGGAGGAACGCCAGGGCGGCCACGGCATGAACATCGACTTCACGATGATGGTCGAGATCGAGGGCGTGGACTACAGCATCCTGAATGAGCCCTTCGGCAAGGCCAAGTATGTCGGCGCCTCGGGCAACTTCGAGTGGGACATGGATTACACCGCCCGCATGCGCGATGCCCAGGCCCGCCTGCTCAAGGAGTACGAGGACAGGAAAAAGCGTGAGGCCAGTGCCGAGGCCGACTTCGCGAAGGCCATGGAGGAAGGGAACAAGGCCATGGGGGCGAAGGATTACAAGAAGGCCGTGGACAGCTACACGAAGGCCGTCGGCATCAAGTCGGCCGACCCCGTGGCCAATGCGAAGCTGAGCGACGCCCGCATGGCCTTGGAGGCGCAGAACGCCGAGAAGCAGAGTGCCGAGAAGTACGCGGCCCTGATCAAGGAGGCCGATGGGCTGTTCGGCAAGAAGGACTACGAGGGCGCCAAGTCCAAGTACAACGCCGCCCTCGACATCAAGGAGGGTGAAGCCTATCCCAAGCAGAAGATCAAGGAGATCGACGCGATCCTGGCCGACCTGGCGAAGAAGGCCGAGGAAGAGAAGAAGGCCAAGGAGCTCACTGAGAAGTACAACGCCGCCATCGCTGCCGGTGATGCCGCCTTCAAAGCCTCCAACTGGGACCAGGCCGCAGCCAAGTACACCGAGGCCAGTGACCTGAAGCCCGAGGAGAAGTACCCGAAGGACCAGCTCGCCGCCGTCGCCAAGAAGAAGGAGGAGGCTGCGAGGAAGGCCGAGGAGGAACGCCTGGCCAAGGAACTGAAGGAGAGGTACGATGCCGCGATCGCCGCTGCAGATGCCGCATTCAAGACCAATAAGTGGGACGATGCCACCGCGAAATACACCGAGGCCAGCGGCCTGAAGCCCGAGGAGAAATACCCGAAGGACCAGCTCGCCGCCATTGCCAAGAAGAAGGAGGAGGCCGCGAAGAAGGCCGAGGAGGAGCGACAGGCCAAGGAGTTGCAGGACAAGTACGATGCGGCCGTGCGGGCAGGCGACCAAGCCTTCCAGGCCGTGCAACTCGATGCCGCCGAGTCCAGCTACAAGGAGGCATCAGCGCTGAAACCAGGTGAGAAATACCCGAAGGACCAGCTCGCGGCCATCCAGCGCAAGCGCGATGAGCTCGACAAGCAGGCAGCAGAGGAACGCCGGAAGAAGGAGATCGACGAACAATACCAAGCCTTGCTCGCCGAAGGTGCCCAGGCCTTCACCGGTGAGCGGTACGATGAGGCCATCGCCAAATACACCGCCGCCTCGGAGCTGAAACCCGCCGAGAAGTACCCCAAGGACCAGATCGCCGCCATCCGCAAGAAGCAGGACGACCTCGCCAAGGCCGCGGAGGAGGCCCGCAAGCAGAAGGAACTGGACGATCGCTACCAGGCGGCGATCAGTGCGGCCGACGCCGCCTTCAACGCCGGGAACTGGGCCGAGGCCAAGGCCAGGTACACCGAGGCCGGTGGCGTGAAGCCCGCTGAGAAGTATCCCAAGGACCAACTCGTACTCGTGGCCAAGAAGGAGGCCGAGGAGGCCGCGCGCAAAGAGCAGGAGGAGATCGATGCGCGCTACAACGCCGCCATCGACGCCGCCGATGCCGCCTTCAACGCCAAGGACCTGCAGGCGGCACGCGCCAAGTACGAGGAGGCCCGCGGCATCAAGCCCAAGGAGAACTATCCGCCCGAGCGGATCAAGGCCGTGGACGACCTCATCGCCGAGGAGAAGCGCAAGGCCGAGGAGGAGCGCAAGCGGCAGGAGTTGGAGCAGCGCTACGCCGACCTCGTGGCACGCGCCGATGCTGCATTCGGCAAGGAGCAGTGGTCGGCAGCTTTGAACGACTACAAGGACGCCTCCGCCCTGAAACCGAACGAGGCGCATCCGAAGGAGCGCATCGCGGCGATCGAACAGAAGCTCGATGCGGCGGCACAGGCCAAGGCCGAGGAGGAGCGCCTGGCACGCGAGAAGCAGGAACGCGATGCCCGGTACAACGACCTGGTGGCCGCGGCCGACAAGGCATTCAATGCCAAGAAATACGACGAGGCCCGCACCAAGTATGGCGATGCGGCAGGGGTGAAGCCCGAGGAATCGTACCCGAAGGACAAGCTGGCCGAGATCGAGCGGATCCTGGCCGACCAGGCCGCGAAGGCCGAGGCCGACCGCCTGGCCGCAGAGGCTGCCGAGGCCGAACGGCTGCGCAGGTTGGAGCAGGAACGGTTGGCCGCCGAGGCCGCCGAAGCCGAACGGCTGCGCAAGTCCGAGGCCGATCGTCTGGCCGCTGAAGCCGCCGAGGCCGAACGGCTGCGTAGGTTGGAGGAGGAGCGCTTGGCCGCCGAGCGGGCCCGCATGGACGAGGCGGAGCGCCTCCGGAGAGAAGCCGAGGCCGAGGCCGAACGGCTGGCCGAGGAGCGTCGCCGGGCCGAAGAGGAAAAGCGCAGGAAGGAAGAGGAGGAGGCCCGTGCACGCATGGATGCCGCCGAGCAGGCGCGTCTGGCACGCGAGGCCGAGAAAGCCGCGGAAGAACTCTACCGGGCCCTCATCGCCGAGGGCGATGAGGCCTTCGCCACCAAGGACCTGGTCGTCGCGCGCAGCCGCTTCTCACAGGCCAATGATCTGCGACCCTCCGACCCCTACCCGGTGACCATGCTGGAGCGGATCGACAAGCAGATCGCCGAGGAGGAGCGCCGCAGGCAGGAGGCCGAACTCGCCGCCCAGCGCGTAGTGGAGGCACCGCGCCCCGAGAAGCGCACGAGCACCACGGTGGATGCGGGCAAGGAGGAGGAGGCGGAACGCTTCATGCGCGAGGCCCGCGAGCAGGAGGAGCGCGAGAAGTACGAGCGGATCAAGAAGCTCCGGGCCGATCACGAGGCGGCCATCGCACAGGCCGCCAATAGTGCGCAGGAGCGGCGCGACCAGGGTGTACGTGAGAAAGCCGGGTTCGAAGAGTCCGCTGCGGGCCTGTTCGCAGGCGACGAGTCGCGCCGTGTACGCAACGCGGCGGAGGTGGAGGCTTACAAGCAGGCGCTGGCCGAGGAGGAGGAGCGTCGCGTGGAGCGCTCGGGCCGTGAGCGCGATGACAGCTACCAAGCCAAGCAGGCCTTCGAGCAGCAGCATGCTGACCGTGAACGGAGCCATGCCGAACGCCAGGTCGAGGCTGCCGAGGCCAACGTGGCCTTCAAGGAGCAGCAGGCGGCCCGTCAGGCGGAACTGATCGCCAAGGGGTTGGCCGCCAACGCTCGCTCGCGTGAGCAGGCCGAGCAGCAGGCCGCAGCGGCATCGGCCATGGCCGCAAAGGGGAATGACCAGGTGGAGGCCAACCGCCGCGCGATCGAGCAGCAGAAGGAGGCCCTAGAACGTCAGGAGCTGGTCCGGCAGGCCGCCAGTGCCGATGCGCGCGCCAGGAACAAGGAGCAGATCGATGCCCTGCCCAAGGCCGGTACCCGTGCCTTCGCCGATTACAACCGCTCCAAGCTGGCGCAGGACTATCCGCCAGGGGTCACCGAGGAGAGCTACACCGAGGGCAACAAGGTGATCATCCGCCGCGTGGTGGTGAACGGCAACAAGGCCGATGACTACAGCAAGGTGATCGCCAAGTGGGGCACCTTCTACTTCAAGAACGGCCAGAGCATCTCCGAGCACACCTGGAGCCAGGAGACGGCCAACTGACGGTCGTTCAAGCCACCTTCCCGGATCCACTTCGAGCCATGGCGGGGGCGATCGCACACCACGCGGCACATCCATCGCTTTGAGCGAAAGCCCGGATGTCCGGTGGCACGATGGTCCGGGGAACATCGTCCGGGTCACGGCTTCCGCATGGCCCGCGGATGAGGTGCGCACCAAGTGGCGACCACCGGGTGGTGGGCGTACCGCCGGTGATGTGGAAGGACGGGTGGAGAGGAGGCCTTACTTGGCCTTCGCCTCCTTGAGCTTCTTCACCAGGTCCACGATCTGCTCTGCGCTGAGCTGCTTGCCGATGAACTTGCGCTCACCGTCCACCACGAACAGCTTCGGCGTGCTGAACACATCGTAGGTGTCGGCATAGTTCAGGCTTTCGAGCGTGGTGAGCTTGGGGATGTAGTCGTAGGGGTTCTTCTTCGCGCCTTCGTAAACCGACTTGGTCAGGCCCACGTTCACCCAGTCCAGCTTGTTCTCGCGGATGAACTTCTTCCAATCACGCATCAGGCTTTCATCCACGGCCTTGGCCACGGTGAACACCTCGATGCCCAGGTCCTTCATCTGTTCCTTGTACACCTTGTGGATCTCGGGCAGTTCCTTTTTGCAGTGGCCGCAGTGCGGGTCCCAGAACACGATCACCACGTATTCGGCGGGCAGGTCGCGGAAGTTGATCCACTTCTGCTCGGAGGTGTCGGTGAGGCACAGGTAGGGGGCAGGCTTGCCGATCAGCAGGGGCGACAGTTTCCGCGCCTTGTCGCAGAGCTTCTGCAAGTTCTCGTCGCTCATCCACGGTGTGCGGCTGGCCTGGCCAGGCTTGGGGCAGTAATAGGTCTGCGCCATGTGCACGAGCACCGCGTCCATGCCCATGATGTCGCTGGTCTCGTACCGGTGCGTGATGTTGTGCACCATGTACTTGAACACCTCGGGGCTCTGCCCGGACTTGGCGATCAGTGCGTCGGCCAGCTTGTTGATGGTGTCGGGCACCTGGGGCACCACCTTGGAGATGTACTCATCGAACTTGTTGGCGAACACCGGCACGCGCACGATGCGGTCGTCGGTCAGGTCGAAGTTGTCCCAGAAGTGCGCACGGTACTGGTAGTAGGCTGCGGCGCTGTCCAGCGTGCCATCGGGTTTGCGCGGCTCGGGAAGGTCCACCGGCATGCTCATGCGCACCAACGCGGCCGCCAGGGTGTTGGGGTTCTCTTCCACAAGGCGGGTCTGGTATGCGCGCACGGCGGTGTCCAACTCGGACATGCGGGCCTTGATGTTGGCCTTCGCGATGGGATCGGCGGTGCTTTCCAGCTGCGCCTTCAACGCATCGCCGTCGAGCTTGCGGTCGTTCAGGAACCTGATGTAGCCGATGAACAACTCGTTCTCCTTCGACTGCTTCACCTGCAGGTGCTTCAAAAGGTCGCTCTTGTCGGTGGCGAGCTTCACCACGGGCTCGTTCAGGATCACCTCGAAGTACTTCGGGCCGGGGGCTACCACGGCGTACACCCCGGCGGGATAGCCCTTGGCCGAGTTGAACACCACGTTGCCCTTGGTGTCGGCCACGGCGGTGTCGGCGTAATAGAGTTTGTTGCCGTAGTAGTTGGCCAGATAGATGGTGTCCTTCGCCACACCGGCGATCTGCACTTCGAGCCTGCGTTGTGGGGCGTTCTGTGCGAAGGCCAGGGAGGCGAGGAGGAGACCGGGTAGAAGGATGGTTTTCCGTGCGGACATGGCGGCAAAAGTAGAAGCGGTGTTCAGCCCACCGCGCTGTTCAAGATCCGTTCCAACGCAACCGACGTGCGGTTGGATGGGCCCGGATGCTCCCGACCGCCGTTAAGAAGTGTGAAGGCCTGCGCATCCGGCCCCCTAGGCCGCCGCCGTTTTGAACTCGCTCGTGGTGTGGAAGGTGATCTCCGGGTTGTTGCGCTGTTCCAGGTCGAGCATGTAGGCGCTCGGGGCCATGAACACCGGATTGCCGTCCTTGTCCTGCACGATCTGCTGGGCCTTCACGCGGATGAAGCGGTCCAATGCCTCGGGGTCGGTGGTGGTCATCCAGCAGGCCTTGTAGGCAGGGATGGTCTGGAAGGAGCACTTGGCGCCGTACTCGTGCTCGAGGCGGTAGCTGATCACCTCGAACTGCAGCTCGCCCACGCAGCCCACGATCTTCTTGTTGCCGGGCTGTTGGGTGAAGAGCTGCGCCACACCTTCGTCGGTAAGCTGGCGGATGCCCTTGTCCAGCTGCTTGGTCTTCATCGGGTCCAGGTTTACCAGCTCGCGGAAGAGCTCGGGCGAGAAGGAGGGGATCCCGCGGAAGTTGAAGGTGGCGCCGTCGGTGAGGGTGTCGCCGATCTTGAAGGTGCCGGTGTCGAACAGGCCGATCACGTCGCCGGGCCAGGCCTCGTCCACGATGGTCTTCTGTGCGGCGAGGAAGTTGGTGGGGGTGGAGAAGCGCACCTGCTTGTTCAGCCGCACGTGCTTGTAGTACGCGTTGCGCTCGAAGCGCCCAGAGCATACACGCAGGAAGGCGATGCGGTCGCGGTGGTTGGGGTCGAGGTTCGCGTGGATCTTGAAGATGAAGCCGCTGAAGTGCGGGTCGTCGGGCCGCACCTCGCCCTGGTCGGTCGGGCGCGGGGCGGGAGTGGGGGCCAGGTCGGTGAAGGCGTTCAGCACCTCCTTCACCCCGAAATTATTGAAGGCGCTACCGAAGAAGACCGGTGCGATGCGGCCCTTGCGGTATTGCTCCACGTCCAGCGGGTCGTACACGCCTTCGATCAGGTCGATGTTGGCACGCAGCTCCGCCGCCGCGTCGGCGCCGATCAAGGTGTCCAGTGCAGGGTCCTGCACATCGCTGATATGCACGCTGCTCTGTTCCACCTTGGTCTTGCCCGGATCGAACAGGCGCAGACCCTGGCTGTACAGATCGTACACCCCTTGGAAGGTGGCCCCGATGCCGATGGGCCAGCTCATGGGCCGCACCTTGATCGACAGTTTCTCCTCCAGTTCGTCCAGCAGGTCGAAGGGGTCGCGCCCTTCGAGGTCGAGCTTGTTGATGAAGACGATCACGGGAGTGTTGCGCATGCGGCACACCTCCATCAGCCGCTCGGTCTGCGCTTCCACGCCCTTCACGCAATCGATCACCAGGATCACGCTGTCCACGGCCGTGAGGGTGCGGTAGGTGTCCTCGGCGAAATCGCGGTGACCGGGCGTATCGAGCAGGTTGATGAGCTTGCCGTTGTAGTGGAAGGTCATCACCGAGGTGCTCACGCTGATGCCGCGCTGCCGCTCGATCTCCATGAAATCGCTGGTGGCGCCGCGCCGGATCTTGTTGCTCTTCACGGCGCCAGCGGTCTGGATGGCACCGCCATAGAGCAGGAACTTCTCGGTCAGCGTGGTCTTGCCCGCGTCGGGGTGGCTGATGATGGCGAACGTGCGCCGCTTTGCGATCTCTTCGGTCAACCCCATGTGATGCGGTCCGTGTCTTGGGCCTCCTTTTTTCGGGCGCGCAAATGTAGTCCTGGGGCGGGATGAGGCTGTCGGAGCGTGCCGTATGTCGCTTACATTGGTCCACCTGCTCGGAAGAACCATGAGAACATACCTGATCGCCGGCCTGCTGCTGGCAGGGCCGCCGTTGGTGGCCCAGACCCCTGTCACCATCCAGCTCACCTCCTTCGCCACGGGACTTTCGGGTATCGTGGACATCGCCCATGCCGGCGATGAGCGGCTGTTCGTGGTGCAGCGCAACGGGGCCATCCGCATCGTGCAACCCAACGGCACGGTGCTGCCCACCCCCTTCATCAACCTCAACCCGCTCATCACCACTTCCGGCAGTGAACAGGGGCTGCTCGGCCTGGCCTTCGACCCGGACTACGCCAATAACGGCTATTTCTATGTGAACTATACCGCCTCGGGCGGTGGGGCCACCCGGGTGGTGCGCTATCAGGTATCGACCGACGACCCCAATGTGGCCGATCCTTCCACCGCGCAGATATTGCTCACGGTGGCGCAGCCATACTCCAACCACAACGCCGGCGACCTGGACTTCGGCCCCGATGGCTACCTGTACATCCCCTTGGGCGATGGTGGTAGTGGTGGCGACCCGCAGAACAACGCGCAGAACCTCTCGAACCTTCTGGGCGATCTGCTGCGGATCGACGTGAGCGGCGGTGACAGCACCTATACGATCCCGCCCGATAACCCCTATGCGAACAGTGGGGGCAGCCAGCGGCCCGAGATCTGGGCCTCCGGGCTGCGCAACCCGTGGCGCTTCGGATTCGATGCCCTCACCGGCGATATGTGGATCGGTGATGTGGGCCAGGATGCCTATGAGGAGATCGATCTCTATCCCGCCGGCGCTCCCGGCGGGGCGAACTTCGGCTGGCGCTGCTACGAAGGCAACACCGCCTACAACACGTCGGGCTGTGGTCCCTTCTCCTCGTACGTGGCGCCGGTTTCCGTGCACGCGCACACGGCCCAAAACTGGTGCTCCATCATCGGGGGGCGGGTGTACCGGGGCTCGGTGTCGCAGCGTCTTTACGGCCGCTACATCTACACCGACCATTGTGGCGGGCAGTTCTATTCGCTCCACCCCGATGGCCAGGGCGGCTGGATCAGGGAGCAGGTGCGTAACCAGTCGACCTATGGGTTCACGTGCATCGGGGAGAACAACGAAGGCGAGTTGTTCGTGGGCAACATGAACAACGGTGTGCTGTACCGGATCGAGGATCCCTGCCCGATGGCCGCTCCAGTGATCGAGGTCTCGGACAATGTGCTCACCAGTTCGCCTGGCAGCAGCTACCAATGGTACCTGAACGGATCTCCCATCAACGGGGCCACCGGACAGAGCTACATCGCCACGGAAAGCGGCACCTACCATGTGGTCACGGGGGTCGGTGCCGGATGTGAACTGGCCTCGGAGCCTGTGGTGTACACCAACACCACCAGCATCAATACCTTGGTGGGAACGGGCATCCTGGTCTACCCGGTACCGGCTACCGACCGGCTCGTGGTGGAAGGTCAGCTGGAGCAGGTGGCCTCCCTGCAACTGCTCGATGTGGCGGGGCGTACGGTGCTCACGGTCGCTGTCAACGGTGCTTCCCGCGTGGAATTGGCCACCGGCGGACTTGCCAATGGCCGTTTTCAACTCTCGTTGCTCGGCTACGATGGCCTCAGGCTGGGCCAACAGGCCATCACCATCCAGCACTGAGCCGCTTTGAACGGAAGGAAGGTCCCGGCCGATCGGCCGGGACCTTCCTTTTCGGGGTCTGGCGGAGGCCCGGGGAAAACGCTATTTTTCACGGACACATTCCCGCCATGATAAAGACCATTACCCTCGCCTGCTTCGCTTTTGCCACAGGCCTTCACGCACAGACGGTGCTTTTTTTCGAGGACTTCAGCTCCACTACACCGGCCTTCACCTTGAACACGACCGATGTGTCGTCGGTGGCCTCGGGCGCGAACACCTGGCTGGTCAACAACGTGTACGCGGGAGGCCCTGGTGAGGTGATCTGCTTCGGGCTCCCCTTCGGCTTCACCGTGCCGAACACGCCTGCGCAACCGACCGGGATCACCGACCCCAATGGCCACTATCTGCACACGGCCAGCCAAGCGGCCATTTCCAGTGGAGTGCAGAACTGCTGTTTCATCGCGGCCGATGGTGGCCTCTGCGCACCCGCCCAGAACCACTTCGCACGCATGAGCAGCGATGTGAGCACCGAGGGCATGGACAACGTGACCTTGTCGTTCTGGTGGTTGTGTGGCGGCAGTACCAACAACTACGGAGAGGTGTACTACAGCACCAACGGTGGTTCGTCCTGGACGGCCATCACCACGCCCATCGCCCAGTACCACGGTCAGACCAATTGGGTGCAGCAGACCATCTCGCTCCCCGCCTTCAGCGGCCAGGCCACCCTGCGTTTCGGCTTCCGCTTCGTGAACAACACCACGTTCTCCGCTTCCGATCCCGGTTTCGGCATCGATGATGTGCGGATCACGGCCGAAGGCTCCACCAACACGGTGGCCACCGGCACCATCAGTCCGCTGAGCTATTGCCAGGGTGCGTCGGTGCAGGTGCCCTACACGGCTTCGGGGACCTTCGCCCCGGGCAATGTGTTCACGGCGGAATTGTCCGATGCGTCGGGCGCCTTCACCGCGCCGGTGGCGATCGGCAGCCTCGCCTCCGCGTCATCGGGCACCATTGCCGCCACCATCCCGGTGGGCATGGCCCCGGGTACAGGCTACAGGATCCGTGTGGTGGCCAGCGATCCCGCCACGGAAGGTTCGGTCAACGCGGGCAACATCACCGTGACCGCCGCGCCATCGGCGGGCAATGATGTGGTGCTGGCCCTGTGCAACGATGCGGCCGTGCCCAACCTCTTGGACCATGTGGATGGCGGTGCGCTGAACGGCGACTTCCACTACCAAGGCGTGCAGTTGCTTCCGGACCTCACCGTACCGGGTACCTACGAGGTGGAGTACATCGTGGGTGGTGGGGGATGTCCTGCCGATACGGCCACCTTCAACATCACCGTGCACGAGGCCCCCAATGCCGGCACGGGCGTCTCCATCACCTTCTGCGTCTATGATCCCGTGGTGGACCTGTTCTCACTGCTGAGCGGTTCGCCCGATCCGGGTGGCACATGGATCGCTCCCCAAGGCATACCGCACAGCGGTATCCTCGATCCCGCCGTGGGGCCCGATGGCCTGTACACCTACGAGGTGGCCGGTACCCCGCCCTGCGAGGATGACCAGGCCTTCGTGGCGGTGGTGATCGATGCCTGCGTCGGCATGGACGAAGTGGCAGCTCCCGCGTTTCGATGGGCGGGGCAGGAGGGAGGCGCCCACCTGTTCATCGTGCCCAGGGGCACGCCCGCTGCCGTGGCCGTGATGGACGCCACTGGACGGCTGCTCGACCTCACAGGCCGGGTGGCACAGCAGGGCGACCGCCTCCGCGTTGACCTTTCCGGGCGGCCGCAGGGCATGTATTTCGTGCGCTTCGGCGAGCAGGCCGTGCTGCGCATGGTGCACGCCGCCCGTTGACGGATCGTTCACAAATTGTGCATAAGGTGAGGCCCAAAAAATTGGAGCCGGCCGTGGCCACGGTCTACTTTCACACCATCAACGTTCCTTGAGGGTCGGCCTTCTGAGGCCGGGTAAAGGTCGAAGGCAGAACGGTCGGGCGACGGTATCTTTCCACGAGGATGCCGGGACTTGGTAAGAAGTCTTGCGCTGCGTGCCGAACGGGAACATGCCAGACGTGTCCCGGAGCGAGCGACCTCCGAGATGATGCTGCGAGGCCATCATCCCGATCCAGTAAGGGACTTGTGCATGCGATCGGCCACGGCCGTATCGTATGGGAGCGGGGATCGCCGGGCACGGTGGTCCCCGTTCTGTTTTCCGGCACTTTCCTCCTTCCTTCGGCCCCCTGAAATGCGCAAGGCCCGACCGTTCGGTCGGGCCTTGCGCACGGGAATGGTCGATCTCAGTAATAGATCAGGCGACGCACCTTGGCCACGTGCTTGGCCAGGCGGATCACCTGCTTGGTGTAGCCGAACTCGTTGTCGTACCAAGCGTACAGCACCACGTTGCGGCCGTCGGGGCTCACGATGGTGGCGTTGCTATCGAACACGCTGCAGCAGGTGTCGCCAATGATGTCGCTGCTCACCAACTCGGGATCGATCTGGTAGTGGATCTGGTTCACCAACTCGCCGTTCAGCGCGGCGTGGCGCACCATGTCGTTCACCTCGTCACGGGTCACGGTCTTCTTCAGCGTCAGGTTCATGATCGCCAGCGAGCCGTTCGGGGTGGGCACGCGCACGGCGTTGGCCGTGAGCTTGTCCTTCAGGCTGGGGATGGCCTTGGTCACCGCGCTGCCGGCACCGGTGCTGGTGATCACCATGTTGATGGCGGCGCTACGACCACGACGCGGCTTCTTGTGGAAGTTGTCCAGCAGGTTCTGGTCATTGGTGTAGGCGTGCACCGTCTCGATGTGCCCTTTCTCGATCCCGACGTTGTCCTCCATCACCTTCAGCACCGGGCAGATCGCGTTGGTGGTGCAACTGGCGGCGCTGAAGATGCGCTCGTTCTCGATGTCGAGGTCCTGGTGGTTGATGCCGTACACGATGTTCGGGATCTCCTTGCCGGGTGCGGTGAGCAGCACTTTGCCCACGCCCTTGGCCTGCAGGTGGCGCTCCAGGTCGGCGCGCTTGGTGAAGGCGCCGGTGTTGTCGATCACCAGTGCATCGTTGATCCCGTAGGCGGTGTAGTCCACATCCTCGGGGTTCTTCGCGGCGATCAGCTGCACCATCTGGCCGTTGATCCACAGCGCCTTGCGCTCCAGGTCCTCCTTCACGGTGCCTTTGAAAGCGCCGTGCACGCTGTCGTTGCGCAGCAGGGCGGCGCGCTTCACGATCTCCTCGTCGCTCAGGCTGCGCGTCACGATCGCACGCAGGCGCAGCTGCTGGCCCTTGCCGGCCTGCTTCACCAGTTCACGGGCGGCAATGCGGCCGATGCGGCCGAAGCCATAGAGCACCACATCGCGGGGCACGAACTTGTGCTTGTCCTGACCGATGAAGTCCTTCAGGGTGGTCTTCAGGAAATCGCCGGCGCTCGCGGGCTTGGGCGAGGCGGTGAGGAACTCGTGCGTCAGCCGGCCGATGTCCAGCTTCGAGGGGGCCAGGTCGATCTCCAGCAGGGTGCGGGCCAGTTCGGCGCTGGTGTAGATGTCCACCGGCTTCTTCACCACCTGCTCGGCGTAGTCGAACAGGTTCAGCACTTCCGAGATGCCCACATCGGTGAGGTGGTTGCGGAAGAAGACCAGCTCGACGCCCTTGCCGTACATGAGCTGCCCCACCGAATTGGTGAGGTCCACTGCGGCGCGTTCACGTTCCACATAATCCTTCAGTCCGGCCTCGTAGCCGGTCTTAGCCTCGATGGTGTCCATGCTTGGTGCGCTCATCGCGCGTGTTTAGGGGAGGGGAATTGTGTTGGTGAAAAAGTGGCGCGCCCCGCCTCATTGGCGGGGCGCGTGCGTTCTATCCCAAGTAGGCTTTCAGCAGCTTGCTGCGACTGGTGTGCCGCAATCGGCGGATGGCCTTCTCCTTGATCTGGCGCACCCGCTCGCGGGTCAGGTCGAACTTGGCACCGATCTCCTCCAGGGTGAGGCCGTGGTTGATGGCGATCCCGAAGAACAGCTTCACCACGTCGCGCTCGCGTTCGGTGAGGGTGCTCAGGGCACGCTCGATCTCCTTGCTCAGCGATTCGTTCAGCAGCAGGCGGTCGGCCGGGGCGCTGTCGTTGTTGGGCAGCACGTCGAGCAGGCTGTTACTTTCGCCCTCCACGAAGGGGGCGTCCATGCTGATGTGGCGACCGCTCACCTTCATGGTGTCGGCCACTTTCTCGGCGGGCAGGTCCAGGAAGGTGGCCAGCTCCTCGGCGCTGGGCGGGCGCTCATACTCCTGCTCCAGCTTGGCGAAGGCCTTGTTGATCTTGTTCAGGCTGCCAACCTGGTTCAGCGGCAGGCGCACGATCCGGCTCTGCTCGGCCAGGGCCTGCAGGATGCTCTGGCGGATCCACCACACCGCGTAGCTGATGAACTTGAAGCCGCGGGTCTCGTCGAAACGCTGGGCGGCCTTGATCAGACCGAGGTTGCCCTCGTTGATCAGGTCGGGCAGGCTCAGACCTTGGTTCTGGTACTGCTTGGCCACGCTCACCACAAAGCGCAGGTTGGCCTTCACCAGCTTCTCCAGCGCGGCGTTGTCGCCCTCCTTGATCCGGCGCGCCAACTCCACCTCCATATCGGCGGTGATCAGTCCTTCCTTGCCGATCTCCTGCAGGTACTTGTCCAGCGATTGGCTTTCCCGGTTGGTGATCGACTTGGTGATCTTGAGCTGACGCATACGTGATGCCACGGTGATCTCGGTATTAGGTGGGTTGGACTGCAGTAGCCATGTGACGGAGGCAGGGCTTCACCGTCACCCGGGGCTGCGAAGGTACGATCCCGTCGACCTTCGGGACAAGGGCGCCAAGCGATCCGTCGGGAACCCCGCGCCGGACGGCGGGATCACAGCCCCAGCCCATAATAAGCCTTGGTGCCGTTGGGGTACACGCCTTCGATCAGCACGCCGCCCTTGCGGGCCGTGAGGATCCGCTCCACATCGTCGGGGGTCGACACGGCCTCCTGGTCGATTCGGGTGATGATGAAGCCCTCCCGGATACCCGCCGTGCGCAGCTTGCCACTGTTCAGGGTGGTCACCTTCACGCCGTTGCGCAGGCGCAGGGCGTTGAGCTCCTCCTTGGTGGCCGCGCGCAGTTCGGCCCCCATGGTTGCCATGGTGCTATGCGGGGTCTTGACGGTGGCCACCGTGTTGCCGTCGCGGCCGCGCAACACCAGGTCGACCACGCTCTCACGCCCGTCGCGCACCACCGTTACGGCCACTTCATTGCCCGGGCGGAACTTGCCGATCTGCTCCTGCAACTGGGGCACGTTGTTCACCGCGATGTTGCCCACTTTCACGATCACATCGCCCTCCTTGATCCCCGCCTGCTGGGCCGCACCGCCTTCGGTGATGCCGTTCACGTACACCCCCTGCAGCCGGTCAATGCCCTTCTCCTTGGCCAGCTTCTGGTCCAAGTCGCGGATCGTCACGCCCAGGTAAGCGCGCTGCACACTGCCGAACTCGAGCAGGTCGCTGGTCACCTTCCGTACGATGCTGGCCGGCACCGCGAACGAATAACCCGTGTACTGGCCGGTGTTGCTGGCGATCGCCGTGTTGATGCCGATCAGGTCGCCCTTCGCGTTCACCAGCGCCCCCCCGCTGTTGCCCGGGTTCACGGCCGCATCGGTCTGGATGAAGGACTCGATCGGGAAGATGTCGCGCGCGGGGTCGTATTGCAGCAGGTTGATGTTGCGGGCCTTGGCGCTCACGATCCCGGCGGTCACCGTGCTGGTCAGGTTCATCGGGTTGCCCACGGCCAGCACCCATTCGCCCACGCGCACATCATCGCTGTTGCCGAACTCCAGCGGGCTCAGGTCGGCGGCATCGATCTTCAGCAGGGCGATGTCGGTGCTCGGGTCACGCCCCACCACGGTGCCGTCGAACGCGCGATTGTCGTTCAGGTGGACGCGGATCTTGTCGGCCCCCTCGATCACGTGGTTGTTGGTCACGATGTAGCCCTCGGCGCTGATGATCACGCCCGAGCCCGCCCCTTGGCGCTGCTGCTGTTGGCGCGGTGCACGGTAGCCCCAGAACAGGTCGGCGAAAGGGTCGCGCACGCTCACGGTGGTCTCGGTGGTCACGTGCACCACGGCGTTCACCGAGCGCTCGGCGGCCGCCACCAGGTCGGGAACCTCCACCACGGCGCTGCCGACGGGGCTATGCATGTAGTGCACCGCGGTGGCCGGTGTGTTCGCGGGAGCCACATCACCACCCGTACCGGTGCGGCGTTGATTGAGCAGTTCCCGCCCGCCCAGCGCGAACACCGCACCGAGAAGGGCCATCGAGATGGATCCGAATGCGCGTTTCATGGTCATTGGCTTGCTTTTCCTCCGGTCCCTTGGCGGCCGGAGGTCGGCCGGGGATCAAAGTTCATGCCCCTCCAACGCTGTGTCAGGCCCTTCGTGCCGAGTTGTCGCGTTAAGAAATGTTAGAGGCGACGACGCTGTCATGATCGCCGGGAAGTCCGCCGCCATGGGACGGCCTTACGTTTGCGCCCCCGTTCGGCATCCAGCCTTACCCGCGCACTTCGTGAACCTTGAGGATACCCCGCGCGCCGTTGCGCGACCGCGGCTCCGGCTGCTGCTCACCATCGGTGCGCTCACGGCCATCGGTCCGTTCAGCATCGATACCTACCTGCCGGCCTTCGGCACCATCGCCGGGGATCTTTCCACCACCATGGGCAGGGTGGGCCTCACGCTCACCACCTTCTTCGCCGGCATCGCGGTGGGGCAGTTGCTCTATGGTCCGCTCATGGACCGCTACGGCCGACGCCTTCCGCTGCAGATCGGTCTGGTGATCTTCGTGCTCAGCTGCCTGGCCTGTGCGTGGGCCACGGACATCGGCCAGCTTATCGCGGCACGTGGGCTCATGGCCTTGGGCGGCTGCGCGGGTATGGTGGCCAGTCGGGCCGCCGTGCGCGATGTGGTGGCGCCGCATGCCACAGCGCGCGTCTTCAGCCTGCTGATGCTGGTGACCGGCGTGGCGCCCATGGTGGCGCCCACTTTGGGCAGTCTCGTGTTGGAGGTCTGGGGCTGGCGGGCCATCTTCCTGCTGTTGGCCGCGATCGGCGCGTGCATGCTGGCGGGCAGCAGCCTCTTCCTGCACGGGGTGCGCGGCCCGGACCCCACGATGAGCCTGCGTCCCGCAGCGGTGCTGAACACGTGGTGGTCGGTGCTGCGCAACGGTCACTTCATGCGCCACACTTTCACGGGCAGTCTGGCCATGGCCATCATGTTCGCCTACATCGCTGGTTCGCCCTTCGTGTTCATGGAGCACTTTGGCGCATCGGGACGCACGTACGGCTGGCTCTTCGGGTTGAACGCCGCGGCGCTGGTGCTGGGCAGCCAGGTGAACGCGCGTCTGCTGCGCAGGCGCACGGCGGCCTTCATGCTGCGCATCAGCACCACCTTGGTGGCGGGCATGGCCACGATGCTGTTGTTGTCCAGCGTGCTGTGGCCGGGCATGCCGATGCCGGTGTTCGCCGTGCTGCTGTGGATGCAGCTCTTTTTCCAAGGGTTCGTACCGCCCAACGCCACTGCCCTTGCCCTGATGCCGTTCACGCACGAGGCGGGCAGCGCATCGGCCCTGCTGGGCGCGTTCCAGATGGGCATCGGTGTGCTGGCGAGCGCGGCGGTGAGCGCCCTGCATGCGCAAAGCGCGGTGCCCATGACGGCCGTGATGGCCGCCTGCGGACTGCTGGCGCTCGGAGCACTGCGCGCCAGGTCCACACACCAATGACCGGCATGCGGTCGGAGCGGCGGACACGGCGCCCGCCGCTCCGCACGATCACTGCTTGATCACGCGCACACTGCCGCTGTTGCCCGCGCGCAGCTGGTACATGCCGGACGGAAGGTGGCCCAGATCGATCGTGGGCGAGGTGGCGTGCACGGTGCCCGTGGCCACTTGGGCGCCGCGGGCATCCAAGACGACGAAGGGCAGGGCACCGGCATCTGCCGGCAGCGCGATGCGCACCGCATCATGGAAGGGGTTGGGGTGTACGCCCGGCACCCACGGCGTGGCGGTTTCCTGGATCCCCACGGGGGCGCTGAAGGCCACCCGGGCCAGGCTGTTGCGCAGCTGCCCATCGTACTTGGTGAACACGCCTCCCACCAGCAGTCGCTGGTTGGCCACGGGCAGGAAGAAACGCACCCGGGGGTACACGTCCTGGCCGGTGCCGATGTAGTCGGTCACCCCTTGCCCCGGGTCGAAGGACATGTCCACGGCACCGTCGGGGTACAGGCGCACCAAGTTGTTGCGGGGCACGCCGGTGAATTCGTTGAACCATCCGCCCAGGAGGATCTTGCCGTCGCCCTGGCGGAAGAGGGTGGCGCCCCCACGTCGATGCCGGCCACCCCGATGCATCCCGTGCCGATGTTGAAGCTGGTATCGAGCGAGCCATCCGGATGCAGGCGTGCGATGCCGGCCATCGGGCTGCCTGCAATGGTGGTGAACGGGCCGGCGATCAGGATCCGGCCGTCGGGCAACAATTCGATGTCGCGGATCACCGTGGTGTTGTTCGTGCCGGGGTTGAAGCTGTTGTCGAGGCTGTCGGCCGGGTTCAGACGGGCCAGATCACGGATCGAGGTCCCGTTGTATTTGTCGAAGGTCCCGCTGATGAGCACTTTCCCATCGGGCTGAAGGACGATGCAATGCACCGACCCCGCCACCGGGCCGAAGCGGACACCAGCACCGACATTGAAGGTGGGGTCCAATGTGCCATCGGGCGGAATGCGCATCAGGCTGCTCCCCACCGGGGCGGCGAAATACTCTTCAAAGTTGCCGCCCACCGGGATCTGGCCATCGGGCTGCAGGGTCAGGGAGGCGACCACGCCCATGGCGAACCCCAAGGAGGTGTTCTCCGGTCGGCCGAGCGCGAAGTTCGGGTCCAACGTGCCATCCGCGTTGATCACGGCCAGGTTGTCCACTTGAACCCCGTTGAGGCTGGGGAAATCGCCGCCCACCACATACCGGCCATCCGGCAATGGGAGAATGCTCCATCCGGTGCCGGCCATTGGCGTTGCGTTGAGAGCGGATCCGGGGTCGACCGTACCATCGGGCGCCATACGGATGAATGGGCCGTACTCCGTGAGGCCGGCCAACAAGAAATGGCCATCATCCAGCACGACGCCCGTATGCATCATGCGGGCGACCGGACCGGAAGTGACGAAGGCGGGGTCAAGTGCGCCGTCCTGTGCGGTGGCGGGTAATGTGGTGGCGAGCAGTGCCAGTGCAGTTGCCGGGGCACAGAGGGAGTGGAAAAGCTTCATGGGAGGTGAGCGGTCTAAGAGGGTGGCAAACGTCAATGACCGGTCCGGGGTTCGTCTCTACGGGCATGCCGTGATCAGGCGGTCACCAGATCATCGTATACGAAGCATCGCAGCCATGATCAGGCGGATCGATCGGGCCCCACCCCATCTTTGTGGCATGGAGCTGCAGTTCGCCAAGTGGCAGGGGACAGGCAACGATTTCATCCTGATCGACGATCGGCAGGGGCGCTTCCCCTCGGATGATCTTGACGTGGTGCGACGCCTGTGCCACCGTCATTTCGGTATCGGCTCCGATGGCCTGATCCTGGTCCGCGCCCCGCACGAAGCCGGCACGGCCTTCCATATGGAGTTCCTCAACCCCGATGGGAGCAGGAGCTTTTGCGGCAATGGCAGTCGCTGCGCCTTCGCCTTCTGGAGCGGGCTGATGGACGGTGCCTCCACCGCCCGGTTCACCGCCATCGATGGTGTGCACGAGGCCCGCTGGGACCGGGATGCCGTGACGGTGAGCATGCGCGATACCGGTCCGGTGCGCACCTACGATGATGACCCGCAGGCCGACTTCGTGCACACCGGTTCGCCGCACGAGCTGGTGCATGTGGATGACCCTGACCGCGTGGACGTGCGCGCCGAAGGTGCCCGGCGCCGCCACGCACCCCGCCATGCGCCCGGTGGCAGCAACGTGAACTTCGTGCAGGTGAGCTTGGGAGCGGTGCGCATGCGCACGTACGAGCGCGGGGTGGAGGACGAGACCCTGAGCTGCGGTACCGGCGTGGTGGCGGCGGCGCTCAGTGCCCTGCACCGCGGGTTGGCCGTGGCGCCCGTGACCGTGCATACGCGCGGGGGCGTGCTGCGCGTGGATGCNCGTGCGGTGCCCGCGGGGTTCGCCCATGTCAGTCTGCATGGCCCGGTGCGTGAGGTGTTCCGCGGTGTGATCGATCCCTCCGCATGAAACGCTGGATGCTCTTCCTGGCCGTGGTGGCCGTCCTGCTCGGGGCGGCGGGCATCTTCGGCTGGACCACCTGGCGCAAGGTGTTCGGACCGGGTGCGCGCTTCGCTGGCGACCGCATCGTGCTGATCCCCACCGGCGCCGACTTCGACCAAGTGGTGGACAGTCTGAATGCCCAGGGCCTGCTGGCCGATGAGCGGACCTTCCGCCTGTGGGCCCAGCGCAAGAAATATCCCGAACGCGTGCGTCCCGGGCGCTACAAGGTGGCCGGTGGCACCAGCCTGAACGCCTTGGTGAACAAGCTGCGCGCCGGGGAGCAGGACCCGGTGAAGGTCACCTTCACCAACGTGGACCATCTGCCCGAACTGGCCGGCCGCGTGGCGCGGGCCATCGAGCCCGATTCGCTCACCCTGCTCCGGGCATTCCTCGATCCCGCCCTGCAACAGGAGGTGGGGCTCACACCCGCCACCATGATCAGCCTGTTCATCCCGAACACCTACGAGTTCTGGTGGACCACCACGCCCCAGCAGTTCGTCGCCCGCATGCGCCGCGAGCATGATGCGTTCTGGACCGAGGCGCGCAGGGCGAAGGCCGCCGCCCACAAGCTGTCGCCTGCGGAGGTGGCCACCCTGGCCAGCATCGTGCAGGCCGAAACGGTGAAGATGGACGATGCCCCGCGCATCGCCGGGGTGTACCTGAACCGCCTGCGCATCGGCATGCCCCTGCAGGCCGATCCCACGCTGAAGTTCGCCGTGGGCGATCGGGGGATCCAGCGTGTGCTCAATGTGGACAAGCAGGTGGATTCGCCCTACAACACCTACAAGTACACCGGTCTGCCACCTGGCCCGATCAACATGCCCGAGCCGCGTTTCATCGATGCGGTGCTCGATGCCGAGCGGCACGACTACCTGTACTTCTGCGCCCGCGCCGACCTGAGCGGTTGGTCCGATTTCGCCAGGACCTACGAGCAGCACCAGGTGAACGCCCGCAAGTACCAGCGCGCCCTGAACGCACGCGGCATCCGCCGGTAGGTAACCACCTGATGCGTCCAGCGTAATAGGGGGCCGCTATTTTCGCGCCTTCCCCGCGAACGGGACCTTCAACCATCAAACAGCCGGGCAACGGCCCTTCACTGGACATGACCAAGATCAAATTCGGCACCGACGGCTGGCGTGCCATCATCGCAGAGGATTTCACCGTGGAGAACGTGGCGCGCGTGAGCGTGGCCGTGGCGCAATGGGTGAAGAAGAACCACCCCGGCAACACCAGCATTGTGGTGGGCCACGATTGCCGCTTCGCCGGCGAACTCTTCGCCGAAACGGCCACAAAGGTTTTCCTGCACCACGGCCTCACCGTGCACCTGGCCCGTGGTTTCGTGAGCACGCCGATGGTCTCGCTGGGCGCCTTCAACCTGAAGGCCGCCATGGGCGTGATCCTCACCGCGAGCCACAACCCGCCCTCGTACAACGGCTACAAACTGAAAGGCGGCCACGGCGGTCCGCTGATCCCCGAGCACGTGCAGGAGGTGGAGGACATGATCCCCGACCACCATGGCGTGGACCTGGCCGCCATCGACCTGAAGAAGGCCGAGGCCGATGGCCGTGTGCGCATCGTGGACCTGGAGGACATGTACGTGCGCCATGTGGAGGCCAGCTTCGACATGAAGGCCATCCGCGAGAGCGGTCTGCGCTGGGGCTACGACGCCATGTACGGCGCGGGCCAGAACGTGATCCGGCGCATGCTGCCCGGTGCCACGCTGCTGCACTGCGAGCACAACCCCTCGTTCATGGGGCAGGCGCCCGAGCCTATCCACAAGAACCTGCAGGAGTTCAGCGCCCTGATCAAGCAGGGGGGCATCGATTGCGGTCTGGCCACCGACGGTGACGCCGACCGTATCGGCTTGTACAATGGCCGGGGCGAGTTCATCGACTCGCACCACATCATCCTGCTGCTGATCCACTACCTCGTGAAGTACAAGGGCTTCTCCGGCAAGGTGGTGGTGGCCGTGAGCACCACGCCCAAGGTGAAGAAGCTGTGCGCGCACTACGGGCTGGAGTACCAGGTTACCAAGATCGGCTTCAAGTGGATCTGCGGCATCATGATCACCGACGATGTGCTGCTGGGCGGCGAGGAGAGCGGGGGCATCGCCATCAAGGGCCACATCCCCGAGCGCGACGGCATCTGGATGGGCCTCACCATCTGGGAGTTCATGGCCAAGAGCGGCAAGAGCCTCGACGACCTGATCGACGAGGTGTACGCCATCGTGGGGCCGTTCAAGTATGAGCGCAACGACCTGCACATCAGCGAGGAGCTGAAGCAGGAGGTGCTGAAGAACTGCCGTGAAGGGAAGTATACCGCCTTCGGCGACAGCAAGGTGGAGCATGTGGAGACCATCGACGGGTTCAAGTTCCACCTGGACCGCGAGCAATGGCTGATGATCCGAGCCAGCGGCACCGAGCCCGTGCTGCGCTGCTACGCCGAGAGCGATACGATCGAGAACGCGCGCAAGCTGCTGGCCGATTGCCAGAAGGCGATCGGAGCATAGGCCATCGTTCGTTGGGCGGTCGGTGACCCTGCCCGCCAATACCTTGGCCGCATGACAATGCCGGTCCGCTTCGTGGCGCTTGCCAGTGCCTGCCTGGTGCTGCACGGCGCCCATGCGCAGGATAGTACCGGGGTGAACGAGGGCCGTTGCCTGCGCACCACCGGCATCGTGCTGGGAGCGGGACTGGTGGGCACCATGGTGCTGCTGGACCAGGCCTGGTACGCCGACTACGACCGAGCGCCGATGCACACCTTCGACGACAGCCGAGAATGGCTGCAGATGGACAAGGGCGGACATCTGTTCAGTGCCTACCAGTTGGGGCGGGTCGGCCATGCCGTGATGGCGCGCTGTGGCACCTCGAACAGAAAGGCCACGTGGATCGGCGGCAGTCTCGGCTGGGTGTACCTGGCCGGGATCGAAGTGCTCGATGGCACCTCCGAGGCGTGGGGTTTCAGCTGGAGCGACATGGCGGCGAACACGGTGGGGGCGGGGCTCTTCATCGGACAGCAATTGCTGTGGGAAGAGCAGCGCATCCAAGTGAAGCTCTCATCGCACCCCACGAGCTACGCACCACTGCGCCCGGACCTGCTGGGCAGCGGCTTCGCCGAGGAGTTGTTGAAGGACTACAACGGCCACACGTTCTGGCTCAGCGGGAACCTGCACGCCTTCCTGCCCGAAAGCCGCCTGCCGCGCTGGCTCAACGTTGCGGTGGGCTATGGTGCCGAAGGCATGCTCAGTGCCCACGAGCCGCCCGGTGGCGATGGCCGGTTCCGCCAGCTCTACCTATCGCCCGATGTGGACCTCACTCGCATCCACACGAAGTCGAAGCTCCTGCGCACCACCTTGTTCCTGTTGAACGGGTTCAAGTTCCCGCTACCCGCGTTGGAGTTGCAGGAGGGCGGCATGCTTCGTGGTCATTGGGTGTATTTCTGATCCTGAGCGGATGTGTAGGAGGTGAGGGTCGGATGGGGCCCAAGGTCCAGGGATCAAACTGCAAGCTCCAATACCCGCGCGTAACGTCACTGCGAACCGCCATTTCAAGGCTCTGCGGAGCCAAGTGAAGCGGAACAGCGAACTGCACCCTACCTCAACTCCCCCCGCTCCAGCAGCAGCTGCACTTTCAGCACAGCGGCCACGGTAAGACTGTCGCGCAATTCGCCGCGCATCACCATGGCGAACAATTCGGAGAAAGGCAGCTTGCGTAGCGCCAGTTCCTCGTTGTGATCGGGCTGTGCCTCGTGGAAGCTCAGGCCTTGGGCCACGTAGATGATCGCTTCCTCGTCGCTCGCCGAGTTGCTCAGGTCCATGCGTAGCACCTCGGTCCAGCGTGCCGCCTCGATCCCGGTCTCTTCGCGCAGCTCGCGTTGTGCGCTTTCGAGCGCCGGACGGTCACGCGGACCGCCGCCTTCGGGGATCTCCCAACTGTAGGCCTTGATCGGGTAGCGGTACTGGCCCACGATCCAGGTGTTCAGTTCATCGTCCAGGGGTACCACGCCCACAGCGAGGTTCTTGAAGTGCACTACACCGTAGATACCGTCGGCGCCGCTGGGGTCGATCACCTCGTGGTGGCTCACACTGATCCACGGTGTGCTGTAGCGTTCCTCGATGCTCTTGGTGGTCCACGGCCCGTGCTGCTCCATGGGCGCAAGATAGCCGGGCGTTCAACGAGCCGGATTGAAGCGCAGCCGCACCCGTAACGCAGTGCGCACGCGACGACCCTGATGTATGGCCGCCACCCGATCGAAGGTGTGGGTCAGGCGGAAGGCCTCCGTGTTGCACGCCGCACCCAGTTCTTGTATGGTGCGCATGTTGCTCAAGGTGCCAGAGGGTCCCACCACGAACTCGGCGTGCACCACGCCTTCGATGTCGAGGCGGATCGCATCGATCGGATGGATGAGCGACCGGCGCAGGTGCACCTCCAGCCCGGACCATTGGCGCGGAGTGGCGGTATGCAGGTTCATCCACCCCTTCGGCCGCGAACAACGGCGAGCTGGTAGCGGCCGGAAGTTGGAACACGGGATGGCCCGGTGTGCGGCGTTCTGCGTCCACCGTGCGATGCGCCGCCGATCGAAGGGCTTCACCAGGAAATGTTCCGCGCCCACGGGACCGCCCGCCATAAGGGCCGGATGCCACGGATCGGACGCGCCACGCGCAGGGCCTCGGCATCGCATGCGGGGTGCAATGGCCGCCACACGCGCAACTCGGCCACGGTGCCGTCGGCCAGGATGCCAGCGGCAACAGTACGTTCGCCTTCGCCGTGCATCCCTCGGTACAGCGTAGTTCTCCCGGAACAGACGGTCCACGGCCTGCTCCCCGCCGTAGGGCATGCGTGGCTCGAAGGTAGGCGGCCCGAGCGCTGTTGTAGCGACTGTCAGGCAAGCCGGAGCGAGCGGGGTCGCGGGGCCTTGTGGTGCATGGGCCCTGTAAATTTGCGGCATGGCCACTCCCCGTTTCCGCGTCGGTGATCGCGTATCCTTCCTCGATGAGGTGGGCGGTGGGATCGTTGTCGAACTGCTCGGTGCCACCCATGTACGGGTGCGCACGCCCGAAGGGTTCGAGCTGGGTCGGTCGGTGCGCGATCTGGTGCTTGCCGAGAAGGTACCCTACACGATCTCCGACCACCAGGCGGGCATGGTCGCGGCCAACGATGTGCTGGCCGAGCGCATGCGCCGCAAGCTCGCCGGGTGTCCGGCCCGCGCAGGCAAAACGCCCAGGAAGCAGGAGGACCAAGGCGTGGCCGAGGTGGACCTGCACCTGCACGAGATCGTGGACGACGAGGCCAGCCTGCAGCCCGAGGAGCGACTAAGCTACCAGCTGGCCTATTTCGAGCGCTCCTTGGAGGCCGCCATCCGCGATGGCAAGCGCAAGCTCATCGTGATCCACGGCGTGGGCGAAGGGGTCCTGCGGGAAGAGGTGCGCCGCATCTTGCAGTACTACGACGGCGTACAGTTCCACGATGCCGATATGCGCCGCTATGGCACCGGTGCCACCGAGGTGCTGATCATGCGGCATCGGTGAGCCCGTGGCCAGGCGGTAGCTTTGTGGCAGGACATGACCATGGTCCCGCTCGGGTCCTCGACCGCGTTCCTTGATATCCTGTGCATCGCTCCATCGCTCTTCCGCACGAGCGGGAGGGAGGAAAGTCCGGACAGCGTAGGACACCGTGCTTCCTAACGGGAAGGGGGGCGGTCGGGAACGACCGTTCCACGGAAAGTGCCACAGAAAGGGATACCGCCCGCCGCAAGGCGGGTAAGGGTGAAAAGGTGGGGTAAGAGCCCACCAGCGTGCCGCGTGAGCGGTGCGGCTTGGTAAACCCCACGGGCTGAAAGACCATGTATACCGGGGCTCCGTCGCAAGGCGGGAGAGGGTTGTCCGCCCGACCCGGAGGGTAGGTCGATAGAGGCCTCGCGTGAGCGGGGTCCCAGATAGATGATGGAGGGCCGTTCGATCTGCTTCGGCAGCAGGGCGGTCACAGGATCCGGCTTACAGATGCACAGGCCTTCTTCACGAAGCCCCGCCACTCCGGTGTGCGGGGCTTTCGTGTGCAAGGCGCGGCCGTACTTTCGGCCCGTGACCAAGGGAGGGGACCGTTCCGGGGCACGCAGGCGGCGCCTGTTCCGAGCATTGGCGGGCCTTGTGCTGCTCGCCGTCATCGCCGAGGTGGTGTTGCGTCTGTGCTTCGGCTTCGGCGACATGGTGCTGATGCGCACCGATCCCCGCTACGAGTACATCGCGCAGCCCGGCCAGGAGCGCCACCGCTTCGGCAACCGCATCGTGTACAACAGCCTGTCCATGCGCTCGCCCGAGCCGGACAGCTCGGCCATCATCCTGCTCGGCTGTGGCGATTCGGTGATCAACGGCGGCATGCTCACCGATCAGGATTCGCTGGCCACCACCCTGGTGTCGAACGCGCTCACCGTCAAGCTGGGACGCCCCGTTCAGTTCCTCAACATCTCGGCCGGAAGCTGGGGCGCAGGCAATTGCGCCGCCTACCTGGAGCATACCCCGCTGCCGCCCGCACAGGCCTTGGTGCTCTTCGTCAGTTCGCACGATGCCCACGACGATATGACCTTCGGTCCCGTGGTGGGCCATAACCCCTCGTTCCCCGACAAGCAGTACCCGCTGGCCATCGCCGAGGTGGTGCACCGTTACATGCTGCCACGCCTGTTCAAACGCTCCTTCTCAGAGGCCGACCTCGGCATTCACAAAGGGAGCGGAGAGCTGGACCCCGGCTTCATGGCCCTGAAGCACTGGGCAGATGCGCGGGGCATCCCCATGGTGATCCACCTGCATGCGGAACGCGCCGAGATCGAGGCGGGCGATTACAATGCACAGGGCCACGAGATCATCCGCTTCGCCGAGGCCAACGGCATCCATCTGGTGAAGGACCTGGACCATGGTGTTGGAACGCACCTCCTGCGCGACATGATCCACCCCAACGCGGCGGGCCAGCGGCACTTGGCGGGCATCGTGCTGGCTGATATCCTGGCCCATCCGGAGGCTTACGGGGCGTTCATCCCGGATGCGGCACGGCCTGTGCAGGCAGCCACCGTTCACCGGTAACTTCGTCCCATCTTGAACAGGGCGATCCTCTTTTCCCTCGCGCTGGCTTCCTTCTGGGCTTTCCCCCACGGAGCGGAAGCGCAGGACCAGGTCACGATCCACGGCCGTGTGCTCACGCCCGATGGCCAGCATTCGTTCTACGACCTGATGGTGGTGAACAAACGCACCCGCAACGGCACGTTCGGCAATTCCGACGGCTCGTTCACGGTGCGGGCACTCCGTACCGACACGTTGATGATCGGCACCATGGGCCACCGCACGCGCATGATCACGGTGGTCGACAGCGCGGTGAAGGACGTGTACCACATCACCCTGCGTATGGAACCCTACGTGGTGGAGCTGGCCGCCGTGGAGATCCTGCCCGAGCGCACCCTGAAGGAGATCCAGAAGGACATCGAAGCCCTGGGCTACGACCCGAGGGACTATCGTATCGGCAGTGTGGACGCCCTCCAAAACCCGATCACCTTCCTGTACCAGGAGTTCAGTCGGCGCGAACGCAGCCGCCGCTTGGTGGCGCAGATGCAAAACGAGGACCGCAAGCGTGCCCTGTTGCAGGAACTGCTGAAGAAGTACGTGGACTACGACATCATCCGCCTGAGCCCCGAGGCCTTCGACGATTTCATCGACTTCTGCAATGTGCCCGAGGAGGTGATGAAGGGCCTTACCCAGTATGAGTTCCTGCTGTACGTGAAGAAGAAGTACGAGCTGTACAGCAGCCTGGGGCCCACACGCAGGTATTGACCGAGGCCATGCCTGTCCGGCGTTCGTACGTCCATTCGCTGATCGTGCTGCTCTCGACCCTGATGTGGTCGATGCCATCGCGTGCGCAGGTCGATACCGCTTTCGGTACCGTGATGCTGGCCCCGGCCGTGGTGCGCGCGGTGGATGAAGGCTTCGACCTGGAGGGCTTCATGCACCAGGTGCGCACCGACACCACCTTCCACAAGGCCTTCCTGAACACCCGCTACTACCCGAATCGTCTGAAGGGCGTGCTGGTGGTGCGCAACAAGAAGGATCGCGAAACGGCCAGCCAGGTGCGTGCGGGGCGGCTTGTACGCACAGGGAAGGCCGCCACGTGGGAGCAGGACAGCCTGGTGGAGACCGGTCCGTTGCGTGACAGGAAGGGCGGTTTCCGCTACCTCACCGCCGAGCTCTACGATGACCTCTTCTTCCCGAGAGGCAGCTTCGTGCCGAGCAACAGTGTGGCCGCGCGGCGCAACGAGCCCGAGCCCAACGGACGCATCGCCCGGTACAAGAACGCCCTGAAGAAGTTCATGTTCGACCCCGGCAGCGACATCCAAGGCATGCCGCTGGTGGGAGGGAAGCTGGCGCTGTTCGACCCCGACATGGCGCCACTCTACGACTTCGCCCTCAGCGACGATGTGCGCAATGGCCGTTCCTGCTGGCTGTTCACGGCCACTGCCAAGCCCGACTTCCGCGACGGACGCACCGTGATCAAGGACATGCGCACTTGGTTCGATCAGGAGAGCGGCGATGTGATCGCGCGCCACTACCGGATCGCGGGCAGCTCGTTGATCCTCGATTTTGACATCGGCATCCGCGTGGAGAACCGTCGGATGGGCAACGTTCTTGTGCCCGTCGCCGTGGACTACGATGGTGACTGGGACATTCCCCTGCGCAAGCGTGAGGTGGTGCGCTTCACCCTGATCTACACCGACTGGGAGGTGCGGTAGCCTACCCGCTCTTGTGCACGGTGAACGTGGTGCGCAGGGTGTTCCCCGCATCGTCGGTGAGGGTGAGCTGGTGCGTGCCGGTGTCGGGCGAAACGGTGATGCGGTGCTCGCCGATGGTGCTGCCGATGTACCGCCCATCGAGGTCCCAATGCACCCGTGCCGACCGGTCGCGGTGGGCCGCTTCGAGCACCAGGTCGCTGTACGTGCCCTGCAGCCGCAGGGGAAGGAAGATGCGGGCGCCGCGCTCGGGGTAGATCATTTCCATGGCGTCCGGGCCCGACACGATGGTGCGGTCCTCCCACGGGGGCAGCGGCCGGTATCCCGGATGCGACCGCACATAGTAATGCTCCATGACCGGTGGCAGCACGAACCAGCCGGCCCATTGGGTGCCCGGCCCTGGCCGGGTGCGGTGCGTGCCCGCCGCGTTCAACAGGATGCGCTGATGATAGGGGCATAGCGGGGTGCGTGCCGCGCGTGCGATGATCCGCAGGGTGTCCACCGGCGTGCAGTCGGGACCGGCGCGGTGACCGCTGGCGCGGCACACGGCCATGGGGATGAGCTCGTCCTCCGGTACATCGAATCCGTGGCCATCGGGCAGCGCGCCGAACACCTCGAAGAGGAGCGGGGCTGCGGCCAGCGTTCCTGTCAGGCCCGGTCGGCCTTCGCCGCTGGCGTTGCCCGTCCACACGCCCACGGCATAGCGGTCGGTGATGCCGATGGCCCAGGCGTCGCGGTGGCCGAAGCTGGTGCCGGTCTTCCACGCGATGCGCTCGCCACCGGCGAACTGCTGCCAGCCGGCCTCCATGTCGGGACGGTTCAGCAACTGCAAGGCCTGGATGGTGTGGTGCACGGCGCCTGCGGTGAGCGGCGGCGGACCATCGTCATCGCGCTGGGTGGCACCGGCGCGCACGACCACTGGCGGATGCACGGCTGCCGCGCCCTGCTGTGGATCGCCGTTGTAGGTCTGCACGATGCGGCCCAGCGAGGCATAAGCACCGGTCAGTTCCCACAAGGTGCTCTCCGCGCCGCCCACCACCAGCGAAAGGCCATAATGATCGGCACTGCGATCCACTGTGGAAAGCCCCATGGCACGCAGCACGCGCAGGGTACGCTCGATCCCGTGGCGGTGCAGGGCGCGCACGGCGGGCACGTTCAGCGAGCGGGCCAGGGCCATTCCGGCGGGCACGGCGCCATCGTACCGCTGATCGAAGTTGCGCGGTGAGAAACCGTCGTATTGCGTGGGCAGATCGGCCACCAGCTGCATCGGCATCAGCTCGCCGCTCTGCAGCATGCTGGCGTAGAGGAAGGGCTTGAGCAGGCTGCCGGTGCTCCGTCGTGCCTGCACGATGTCCACGTCGCTGGCATGCTGTGCGCCGACGCCTGGCAGATTGCCCATGTAGGCCAGCACCTCGCTGGTGCGCAGGTCGAGCACGAGCACCGCGGCATTGTGCACCTCGTTGGCCGCGAGCACGGGGGCGTAGCGTGCGGCGATCGTGGTCACCCGTTCCTGCAGGTGCGCGTGCAAGGTGCTGTGGATGCGTCGGCCCGCGTGTCCCTGGCGATGAAGGGTGTGCAGCAGGTGGGGGGCCAGGCGGGGCATGGCATGCGGCGCGTCGGGCAGTGGTTCGGCCATGGCCAGGGCCCATTGCAGGCTGTCGATGTCGCCGGTGGCGAGCAGCCGCGTCAGCAGCCGGTCGCGCTTGGCCTTCAACGCCTCGCGCCCGCTGCCCGGGTGGATGCGTGCGGGGGCGTTGGGCAGCACGGCGAGGGTGGCTGATTCGGCCCAGCTCAGGCTGTGTGGGGCGCGCCCGAACCAGCGCCAGGCCCCTGCTTCGAGCCCCACCACGTTGGCCCCGAACGGCGCGTTGGCCGCGTAGAGCGCGAGGATCTCGTCCTTGTCGAGATGGGCTTCGATGCGCAGCGCGTGTAGGATCTCCAGAAGCTTGCTGCCGTAGGTGCGCGGACGGTCGCCACCGGCCATGCGGGCCAGTTGCATGGTGAGGGTGCTGCCCCCGCTCACCGTGCGGCCCGCCCGCCGGTTTTGCAGGAAGGCACGGACTAGCGCGGGGATGCGCACCCCCCAATGGCTTCGGAAGCGCCGGTCCTCGAACTCGAGCAGGCAGCGTTGGAAGCGCCACGGGATGCTGTCGCCGGGGGGCATGCGCCATTGCCCGTCGGCGGCCACGACGGCCCCCAGCAGGTGTCCGTCGCGATCCAGCAGCACGGTGCTCCGTGGCGTGGTGAACAGCGGGTCCATCGGCACCAGCCACGCCCACAGGTACAGCACGAGCAGAGCGGCCAGGGGCCAGCACAGGCGGCGGAACAGGCGGGTGATGCGTTGGCGCACGGAAGCGAAGTTCGCAGGTCCTTCAAGAACGCCGTTCCCAGTACTTTCGGTGCATGAGGCGCATCGGGCTGTTGGGCATGTGGGCGGTGTGTGGCAGCCTGGCCGCGCAACACCTGGACACCCGGCTTCCGGACTGGGCCGACATGGCATGGTCCCGTGTGCCGGTGGTGCAGGCTGCACCCTTCGACCCGAACATCGCCGCCGTGGACGATGCCGAGCGCGAGGCCCGTGGTCAGTTGCGTCTTTACGGTCGCTTCGTGGAGGTGGGCGCCGGGCCCGCCAGCCATGGCCGCTGGACCATCCGGCCGAACGGTGACAGGGTGTGGCAGCTGCGCGTGCGGTCCACAGGAGCGATCGCCACGGAGCTGTTCCTGTCCGATGTGGTGCTTCCGCCCGGTGCCGCCGTTGTCGTGCTCGATGCGGAACACCGCACCTGGCGTGGTCCGTTCACGGCCGATGATGTCCTGAAGGACGGTACCCTGTGCCCGGCGATCCTCCCCGGCGAATCGTGCGGCATCGCCTATTTCGAACCGGCCGCCGTGCGCGGGCAGGGTGGCTTCACGATCGCCAAGCTGGCCCATGCCTACCGTGATGTCACGGTGCGTTCGGGCACCTGTCAGGTGGATGTGGCCTGCTCCGAAGGCAACGGCTGGGAAACCGTGCGCGATGCCGTGGTGCGTGTGCGTGTGGTGCAGCCCTCGGGCACCGGACGGTGCACGGGGACCCTGATGAACAACACGGCGCAGGACTGCCGTCCCTACGTGCTCACGGCCATGCACTGCGGCCGAGGCAGCACCGAGGAGATGTTCCATCAATACCAGTTCTTCTTCAACCATCAACGCCCGAGTTGCGGCATGGGCGATGGGAACCTGGACCAGGTGATGACGGGCTGCGTGAAACGCGCCGGCAGCAACGATCTCGATGTGAACGGCATCGCACAGGGCTCGGACTTCATGCTGTTGGAGTTGGACCAGCCCATCCCGGCCGCCTTCAACGCCTACTTTGCCGGGTGGGACGCCACCAACACGGTGGTGAGCGCGGGCTGCTGCATCCACCATCCCGATGGCGACGTGAAGAAGATCAGCACCTTCAACACGCAGATCTTCAGCACCTCCTGGGGCACCACGCTCTTGAATACGCATTGGCGCGTGGTGTGGGCGGACACTCCGAACGGTCACGGGGTCACGGAGCCTGGCTCCAGCGGTGCGCCCCTGCTGAACACCAGTCGCCGGGTTATCGGGACGCTCACCGGCGGTGCCTCGTGCTGTACGCTGAACGGTTGCGGCACGAACACCGCCCCGCACCTGCCCGACTTCTTCGGCAAGATGTCCACCCACTGGACGGGCAATCTGACGCCGACCACGGAGAAGCTGAAGGAATGGCTCGCGCCCGGGAGCAGCGCGCTGGTGCTCGATGGGAGCTACGATCCCTGCAACGCCATCGGTATCGCCGAGGTGGCGGTGGTCCAGGCGCAGGTGTTCCCCGATCCGGCTTCGGGCCCCCTCACCGTGCGCGCGCCGCAAGGCAGGCGCATGGATCGCCTCATGGTGCTGGACCTGACCGGGCGCATCGTGCACGAGACGGCATTGCCCCTCGTGGGCCAGGTTCACCTCGACGCCTCGGAATGGAGCGCCGGCCTGTACGTGCTGGTGGTGTGGAGCGAAGGACGGCCGTGGCCCGGGACCCGCTTCACCGTGGTACGCTGAGTCGCGTCCTCATCCTTTCTTGAACGGATGCTCGCCCGCCGTGGCCCGTCGCACCAGGTCGGCGATCCGTTTTTCGCGCGTGGCGATGGTCTTCGCGCTGACGATCCATCGGCACAGGTCGCGTCGCCTGCCGGGCGTGAGCCGCTCCCATGCCGCCTTGAAGTCGGGCATCAACTCCAGGGTGTCCGACAACTCCTCGGGGATATCGATCCGTTGCGGCTCGGGGTCGGGCCAGAGCTCCACCGTCACCATGTCGCCTGGTCGGCCCACCTTGGCCCGTTCCCGCAGCTCCATGTTCAGGGCAAGGATGTGGATACCGCTTCGGGTGGGCATCAACGCGCGGTCGGCGGGCACCCCATTGAAGAGGCATTTCACCCGCACCTCGCCGCGCTTGCCGAAGATCGCGTGCACATCGTAGGGGAACTCCACATAGCTCCAACCGTACCTGCCAGGCTGTTTCTCGAGCGGTGCGGTGAAGCGGAAGCGTTGTGGAGCGCGCTTGGTCATGGCAGGGGTCGATCGTTCAGCCGCCCGCCTTCTTCGCCTTGTACCCCTTTTCGGTGAGCCAGGCCAGCACCTTGTCGCGGTGGTCGCCCTGGAGCAGGATCACGCCGTCCTTGGTGTTGCCGCCCACGCCGCACCTGCTCTTCAGTGCACGACCCAGATCGTCCAGGTCGCCGGGCTTGCCCACGAAGCCCACGATCCGTGTCACCTCCTTGTTGCCCTTCAGCCGGTCCAGATGGATACGCAGATCCTGCTGCTGGGGCGGAAGCGTGGCGGGTTCGCGCTCGGTGCTCAGGCTCTTGTTGGTGCTGTAGACCAGGCCGCCGAGGCCGCTGGGTGGGCGTTTCTTCATCGCTGTGATCGCCCCATCCATGGGAGCGCACCGCGCGAAAGTAGGGGAGGACCGTCGGTGGGCGAAGTGGCGCATCGCTGCTGCGTGCGGGGATCTCCGCATCTTGGCTCCACGATCCGCCCCCATGCACCTCTCCCTGCGGCCTGTGCGCACGGCGGCCGAGTTGCGCCGCTTCATCGCATTGCCGCTCGAACTGCCCGACCGGCGGCCGAACGCCGTGCCGCCGTTGCTGGCCGATGAACGCGAGGGCCACGATCCCCGGAAGAACCCGCAGTTGGCGCACTGCACGGTGGAACGCTGGCTCGCTTGGAGCGGTGACCGGCCGGTGGGCCGCATCATGGGCATCATCCACCGCGGCTACAACGCGAAGCAGAACGAACGCACGGCGCGCTTCTTCCAACTGGAATGCGTGAACGACGCGCAGGTGGTGCGAGCGTTGATCGCAGCGGTGGAGGAATGGGCCCGTGCGCAGGGCATGGACCGCATGATCGGTCCCTTCGGCTTCAGCGACAAGGATCCTCAGGGCCTTCAGGTCGAAGGATTCGAGCACCTGCCCGTGATCGCCACGCCCACCAACCCCGCGTGGTTGCCGCCCTTGGTGGAGGCCTGCGGGTATGCGCGCTTCGAGGACATGGTGAGCTACCGCATGGACATCCCGAATGACCTGCCGGAGCGCTATCACGCCGTGGCCGATCGTTGCCTGAGGAACTTCGACCTGCATCGGGTGCCCGTTCGCAACAAGCGCGACCTGCGTCCCTGGGTGGTGCCCGTGCTGCGACTGGTGAACGCCACCTACGGCGATCTGCTGGGCTTCGCACCGATGAGCGAGGCGGAGATGCGGGCGCTGGCGAAGAAGTACATGTTCATCCTACAGCCCGACCTGGTCCAGCTCATCGCCGATCGGAACAATGCGCCCGCGGCCTTCGTGATAGCCAGTCCCGATATGAGCGAGGGCCTGCAACGCGCCAACGGCAGGCTGTTCCCTCTCGGCTTCGTGCACATCCTCCGGGCGATGAAGCGTTCGACCCAACTGGACCTGCTGCTCGGCGCGGTCCGTCCCGACCTACAGGGCAGGGGGCTCACCGCGGCATTGGGCATCGGTCTGTTCCAGGCGGCCCGTCGGCGCGGGCTCACGCACCTGGACAGCCACCTGGTGATGGAGCGCAACGTCCGCATGCGCGCGGAGCTCGAGCGGCTCGGCGCCGTGCTGTGGAAGCGCTTCCGCGTGTATGCGAAACAGCTGAACTGATACACCTGCCGGGAAGGCAGGGCGGAGGGGCTTACTCCCCCCGGTACACCGGCTTCCGCTTCTCGAGGAAGGCCTGCACACCTTCCTTGTGGTCGTGGCTGCTACCCGCCTTGGCCTGCAGTTCCAGCTCCACATCGAGCTGGGCGTTCAGGGTGTTGCCTTCGCTGCGGTTCAGCGCCTCCTTGGTCAGGGCGATGGCCTTGGTGGGCATCCGGGCCAGGTTGGTGCCGAGCGAAACGGCCTCGTTCATCAGTTCGCTGTCGGGCACGCAGCGCCAGATCATGCCCTTGGCCTCGGCCTCCTTGGCGCTCACCCTGGGGGCGAGGATCATCTGGCCGAAGGCCTGCTGCATGCCCACGAGGCGGGGCAGGGTGTAGGTGCCGCCGCTGTCGGGGATCAGGCCGATGTTGATGAAGCTCTGGATGAAGTTGGCGCTCTCCGCCGCAAGGGTGAGGTCGCAGGCGAAGGCGATGTTGGCCCCTGCGCCCGCCGCCACGCCGTTCACCGCCGCCACCACCGGCTTGGGCAGCTGGCGGATGCGCCGCACGATCGGGTTGTACTGCGTGGTGAGGATATCCTCGATCCGTGCATCGGGCGCGATGGCCTCCACCAGGTCCTGCCCGGCGCTGAAGGCACGGCCTTCGCCGGTGAGCAGCACGGCGCGGATGTTCTTGTCCTCGGCGCAGACGTCCAGGGCATGGATCGTTTCCAACGACATCTCGCGGTCGAAGCTGTTGAGCTTGTCGGGACGGTTCAAGGCGATGGTGGCCAGGCCGTCGCTCACGGAGAACAGGATCTTGGTGTAGGTCATCGCAGGGGCGCCGTTGGGACAGGGCGCGGTGCGAAGATGCGGATCCCGGTCGGGCCGTACCAGCTCAGGCGTCAGCTCAAGCCGCGCCGCCCTGTGCTTCCTCCAGCAATTGCTCCTCGTACATGCGGGCATAGACCCCGCCGCGGTCGATCAGGGCGGCGTGGGTGCCTTCCTCCACCACGCGGCCGTGCTCCAGCACGATGATGTGGTCGGCATCGCGCACGGCGCTGATCCGGTGGCTGATGATGATGGTGGTGCGGCCCTTCATCACCGTGCGCAGTTCGCGCAGGATGGCTTCCTCGGTGGCAGTGTCCACCGCGCTCAAGGCATCGTCGAAGAGCAGGATCCTGGGCTCGCCGATGATCGCCCGGGCGATGCTGACCCGTTGCTTCTGCCCGCCGCTCAGCGTCACGCCGCGTTCGCCCAGCAGGGTGTCGTACCCCTTGGCGAAGCCCATGATGTTCTCGTGCACCTGGGCCGATCGGGCGGCGGCCACCACGCGCTCGTCCACGTTGCTTCCTTCGGGAAGAGTGAAGGCGATGTTGTTGCGGATGTTGTCGCTGAAGAGGAACACGTCCTGCGGCACGAAGCCGAGGCTGCGCCGGAGCACTTCGAGCTTGATCTTGCGGATGGGTACGCCATCGATCAGGACCTCGCCGCTGTCCACGTCGTACAGCCGACCGATCAGTTCGGCGATGGTGCTCTTGCCGCTCCCGGTGTGGCCCACGATGGCCAATGTGCCGCCCACGGGCACATGGAAGCTCACCCCGTCCACCGCCGTGATGCCCGTATCGGGATAGGTGAAGCGCACATCGCGGAAGGTGATGGCGCCCCTCACTTCCTTCAGCTCGTCGCCTTCGTTCACGATCGCGGGCCGCTGGGCCAGGAACTCGTTGATGCGCACCATGCTGGCGCTGGCCTGCTGCACCAGCGAGGTGACCCAGCCCACCGAGGCGAAGGGCCAGGTGAGCATGTTCACGTACAGCACGAACTCGGCGATGCGTCCCACCGACACGGAGGGGTCGCCGTTGATCACCTTCATGCCACCGATGAAGATCGTGAGCACCGTGCTGAGGCCGATCAGCAGCATGATGGCCGGCATGAAGAGCGCATCGACCCGGGCCTGCGACAGGCTGCTGGTGCGGTGGTCGGTGGCCGCCTTCCGGAAACGTTCCACGGCGGCCTGCTCCCGCGCGTAGGTCTTGAGCACGCGGATGCCGCTGAAGCTTTCCTGCGCCATGGTGCTCAGGCGGCTCTGCTGCTGCTGCACCGCCATGCTGCGCCGGTTGATCACATCGCTCACGTAGTAGATCGCGACGCTCATGATCGGCAGGGGCGCCAGCGTCCACAGGGTCAGCTCCACGTTCACGCTCAGCATGCGGTGGATGCACATGATGAAGAGCACGACCAGTCCCGCCGTGTACATGATGGCCGGGCCGAGGTACATGCGCACCTTGCCCACGTCCTCACTGATCCGGTTCATCAGGTCGCCGGTGCTGTTGCGCTTGTAGAAGGCGCGGTCCAGGCGCTGATAATGATCGAACACGGTGTTCTTCAGGTCGTACTCGATCAGGCGGCTCACCACGATGATCGTCTGCCGCATCAGGAACATGAAGAAGCCTTTCAGCAGGGCGAAGACCAGGAAGAGCACGGCCAGCATGGCGGCCAGCCAGGTCACGGTGCCCACCACGGCATCGCGGTCGCTCAGGTCGTTCAGGCGGGCTTCCAGATCGAGGCCCGTCCAGCCCACCCAGGTGGCGAGCACGCGGGGTACGGCGATGTGCCGCTCCTCCACCGGCTTGTCCAGTTGCGCGATGCCTTCGCCCACCAGGTCGATCGCCTCCTGCACCATTTCGGGCGAGTACACGGCGAACCAGTTGCTCAGGGTCACGAAGAGCATGCCCAGCAGCATGCGCCACCGGTACTTGGCGAAGTAGGGGTTCAGGGTGAGCAGCGGTCTCATCCGGCGGCGGGGAACTTGCTACTTTTGCCCCGCCTTCCGAGAGATGCTCCCAACGGGGGAGCGCAAAGGTAGGCCGAAGGGCAGGGGCTGGCGGGAACGCATTGATCGGCGGACGGTCGTGGATCGTGACCATCACCTTGCTTCGATAGCAACGAAAAGGACCGGACCATGAGCCTGCTGGACCCCACCGCACAGATCTCGACCGACGCCGCCGTGCTCGCCCGCATGGAGCAGCACGACCACGAGGAGGTGCTCTTCTGCTTCGACCGCGCCACCGGCCTGCGGGCCATCATCGCGGTGCACGACACCACCCTCGGACCCGCTCTGGGCGGCACCCGCATGTGGCCCTACAAGAACGAGGTGGAGGCCCTGGCCGATGTGCTGCGCCTGAGCCGCGGCATGACCTACAAGAGCGCCCTCGCAGGCCTCGACCTGGGCGGCGGCAAGGCCGTGATCATCGGCGATGCCCGCACCGATAAGACCGAGGCCATGTTCCGGCGCTTCGGCCGCTTCGTGGACAGCCTCAACGGCCGGTACATCACCGCCGAGGATGTGGGCATGAGCACCACCGAGATGGTGAACATCCGCAAGGAAACGAAGCACGTGGCCGGCCTGCCCACCGAATTGGGTGGCAGCGGCGACCCCAGCCCCGTGACGGCCTACGGCGTGTTCTGCGGCATGCGTGCCGCCGCCAAACAGGCCTACGGCATCGACAGCCTCAGCGGCCGCAAGGTGGCCGTGCAGGGCGCCGGTAACGTGGGGCGTGGCGTGGTGGAGCACCTGTTGAAGGATGGCGCCACCGTGTACCTCACCGACATCCACGAGGACAAACTGGCCGCGATCAAGGCCGCCTTCCCCGCCGTGAACATCGTGGCACCCGACGCGATCTACGATGTGGACATGGACGTGTACTCGCCCTGCGCCCTCGGCGCCACCGTGAACGACGAGACCTTGAAGCGCTTGAAGTGCAGCGTGATCGCCGGTGCGGCCAACAACCAGCTGGCCAACGAGGCGGAACATGGCAGGGCCGTGATGGAGCGTGGCATTCTCTACGCTCCCGACTTCCTGATCAACGCCGGCGGGATCATCAACTGCGCTTGGGAACGCAAGGGCTACGACCGCAAGGCCGCCCTGCACCAGACCGAGGGCATTTACGACACCGCCCTGCGGATCTTCAAGGCCAGCGCCGACGAAGGCATCCCCACCTACCTCGCCGCCAACCGCGCGGCCGAGCAACGTATCCAAAGCATGCGTGCCGCCGGGCTCCGTTTCTGAACCATGTTGAGCCGCCGATATCTCCGCATCAAGGTCTTCCAGGCCCTGTACGCCTATTGGCAGAGCGACGAGGCGAGCGCCGCGCGCATCGAGAAGGAGCTGATCACCAGCATCGATCGCACGTACGACCTCTACCTCGCGCTGCTCCTGGTCTTCGGTGAGCTGCGGCACATGGCCGAACTGCGCATGGAGGAGCGGCGCAACAAGCGCCTGCCCACCCCCGAGGACCTCTCGCCCAACCGCCGCTTCGTGGACGATCCCGTGATGCGCCTGGTGGCCCACAACGAGCGCCTGCGCGTGGAGTGTGAGGCACGCAAGGTGAGCTGGGTGGGCCATCATGAGCTCTTCAGCAAGCTCTTCCGCGAGGTCGAGGCCAGCCCAGCCTACAAGACCTTCATGGCCGACCCCGACCCCTCCTTCAAGAAGAGCCAGACCTTCTTCATCCAACTCTTCACCGAGCATGTGGTGAACAACGAGGCCGTCCAGGACGTGTTCGAGAGCCGCAGCATCCATTGGATGGAGGACCTCGACCTGGCCGCCGGGCTGGTGAAGCGCCTGCTCGAACAACTGCAGCCTGGCGACCGGCCGGCCCCCGATCCCGGCGAGTTCATCCGCGACCGGAAGGAGGAGCACGAGTTCGTGACCGCGCTCTATCGACGCAGCATCGAATGGAGCCCGGAGCACGAAGCGGCCATCGCGGGGAAGGCCAGCAACTGGGAAAGCGACCGCATCAACCTCAGCGACATGGTATTGATGCAGATGGCGCTGACCGAGGCGCGCGCCTTCGACCAGATCCCGGTGAAGGTGACCCTGAACGAATACATCGAGATCGCCAAGGCCTACAGCACGCCCAACAGCAAGAACTTCATCAACGGAGTGCTGGACAAGCTCTTCGCCGAGATGCGCGGCGACGGGCGCATCCACAAGGTGGGCCGCGGCCTGCTCGAGACCTGAACCCATGCGCACAGCAAGCATATCGTTCCGCTCCCGACCGGTGCTCTGGTCGATGGCCGTGCTGGCGATCGCCCTCACCGGCTGCCGCCTCACCGACCACTCCGAGCGCGAGGAGGTGACCGCCGACATGCTGAAGTTCCCCAGCTCGGGCTACGAAGGAGTGGACCCCGACGACCTCCCGCGGATCTCCTTCGACAGTACCACCAAGGACATGGGGGTGATCGTGCAGGGCGCCAAGGTGACCAAATACTACCACTTCATCAACACCGGTGGCGGGCCGTTGGTGATCGCCGATGTGCGCGGCTCGTGCGGCTGCACCGTGGGCAAGAGCTGGCCCCGCGATCCCATCGCACCGGGCGATGGCGGCACCATCGAGGTGTCGTTCAACAGCGAAGGCCGCTCCGGGCATCAGTCCAAGACCATCACCGTGGTGGCCAACACGGTGCCGCCGACCACCGCCCTGGTGCTCACCGGCGATGTGGTCGGACCGGCCGTGGCCCCTTCCAAGCAAACCCCATAACCGACCAAACCACCGACCATGATCGCATCCACCGTATTGCTGCAAGCCCAGGGTGAACAGAACCCGATGTCCTTCTGGATCATGATGGGCGCCCTGATGCTGGTGTTCTACTTCTTCATGATCCGGCCCCAACAGAAAAAGGCCAAAGAGGCCCGGAAGTTCCGCGATTCGTTGCAGAAGGGCGTGAAGGTGGTGACCATCGGCGGGTTGCACGGCAAAGTGGCCGAGGTGGGCGACACCACCGTGTTGCTCGAAGTGGACAACGGGGTGAAGCTGCGCTTCGAGAAGAGCGCCATCGCCATGGACCCCTCGCAGCAATTGAACGAGGCCACCGCCAAGGCATAGGTCCGGAACGGCCCATGGCACATGGGCGCCCCCACATGCTCTCTGTCGGGCTCACCGGTGGTATCGGCAGCGGCAAAAGCACCGTGTGCGAGGTGCTGCGCGTGCTGGGCATCCCCATTTTCGATGCCGATGCTGCGGGCAAGCGACTGCTGGCCGAGGATCCCGCGCTGCGCCAGGCCGTGATCGAGCGCTTCGGTCCGAACGTATATCCCGATGGCCGACTGGACCGGAAGGCCCTGGCCGCGATCGTCTTCAACGATCCGAACGCCCTGGCCGACCTCAACGCACTGGTGCACCCGCTCGTGCGCAAGGCTTTCCAGGTGTGGATGGCCGCGCAACAAGCCCCCTACGTGGTGATGGAATCAGCCTTGCTCGCCGACACCGGTGGGCATGCGCACTTCGACCAGGTGATCGTGGTCACCGCTCCCGAGGCGTTGCGTATCGCACGTGTGATGCAGCGCGACGGGGTGGGAGAGGAGGCGGTGAAGGCCCGCATGCGCAATCAGGTGAGCGAGGAGGAGCGGCTGCGTATCGCCGACCATGTGGTGGTGAACGATGGGGCGCGGCTCGTCGTTCCCCAAGTGCTGCGGATCGATCGCGCCCTGCGCGAACGCCGGTGATCATGGACCGACCCAACGACCTGCCCCTCGCCACGGTGACCCTGATCTTCGGGGTGCTCTCCGTTCCACTGGCCTTCCTGTGGCATATGGTATCGCTGGCCGTGGTGCTGGCCGTGCTGGCGATCGCCTTCGGGCTCGTGGGGCGCTGGCTGCAGCGCCGGTCGCCCGGGCGTTACACACCGTCCAGCATCCGTCGGGGTGCATTGGGGCTCCGTGCCGGGACCGTCGGTCTGGCCTGTGCGGTGGTCATGTGGTGGCTCTGGGCCTCCAACATGCTTTTCTGAACGAGGGGGGAACAGGCTCTCAGGCGCGGAGTGCGCGTTGCGAGGGCACCACGCCCTTCATCACGTTGTCCATGCCGAAGCGATCGATCATGTGCACCAACAGCGAGGCGGCCGCTTGGGCATCGGGCAGGGCGCGGTGTGCGGCCTTGAAGGGAATGCCCACGTGCCGACAAATGCTGCCCAGGTTGTAGCGGGGCAGCTGGGGCATCAGGCGGTGGGCCAGTCGTTCGGTGCAGAGCGTGGCCCGGCTGAACACCAAACCGGTGCGGGCGAACTCGTGGTCCAGGGCGGTCATGTCGTACCGCACGTTGTGGGCCACCAAGATCCGGTCCTGGGTCAAGGTTTCCAGGGTGCGTACGATCTCGACGAAACGCGGGGCACCGACCAGGTCGGCCGAACGCAGCCCTGTAAGGCGCGACATGAAAGGGGGCACCGGCACCCCGGGATCCACCAGCGAATCCCAGCGCAGGCGCTCGGTGGTGCCGTCAAGGGCGATCACGGCCACGTCGATGATGCGGCCCTTGGTGGGGTCGCCGGCCGTGGTCTCCACGTCGAGGACGGCGAAGCGGTGAAAAGGCATGGCGGCCTCATACGGCACGACGGGCGGTCGGGTTGCCGGTGCTGGGCTGAGCAGGGTGGAGCGGGCCATGGCTGGGATCGGCGGCCAAAGTAGTTCCGCGCACGAAAAGGACAAGGAACAGGGGCGGTGGAACATGGGGATAAATCCCTACATTTGCGGCCCGTAATCCGAAACGCCATGTCCAAGGTCTGCCAGATCACCGGCAAGCACGTCATCACCGGCAACAAGGTCTCCCACTCGAACCGGAAGACCCGCCGCACCTTCGCCCCGAACCTGCAAGACCGCAAGTTCTTCCTGGCCGAGGAGAACAAATGGGTGCACCTGCGTGTGAGCGCGGCCGGCATCCGCACCATCAACAAGCTCGGCCTGAAGGCCGCCATGGCCCAAGCCAAGGCCAAGGGCTACCTGAACGCCTGAGCCGGTGCCCTTGGGCATCGGGAACGCCGTGCGGCCATACCGCACGGCGTTCCTGTTCCCACCAGTGCCGCGGGAGTTTGATTGTAATGGAATAAGCACTACTTTTGCGGCCCCGTGCCCGGTGGCATGGGCTAAGACCCACTGACGATGGCCAGCAAGAAAGGGAACCGCGTACAGGTGATCCTGGAGTGCACCGAGCACAAGAGCTCGGGCATGCCCGGCACTTCGCGTTACATCACCACGAAGAACCGGAAGAACACCACCGAGCGCCTGGAGTTGAAGAAGTACAACCCCATCCTGCGCCGGGTCACCGTTCACAAAGAGATCAAGTAAGCCGCGAGGCCGATCCCATTAACGACGCTCCGGCGTACCCGACATGGCAAAGAAGACCGTTGCAACACTGAAGAAGGAAGGCGGCAAGACCTTCACCAAGGTCATCCGCATGGTGAAGAAGGAGAAGACCGGTGGTTACTCCTTCGTGGAACAGGTGCTGCCCTCGGACGAGGCCGACAAGCTCCTCGCCGGCAAATAAGCATTGGCTCCCGCACGAATCCCGGAAAGGCCGTTCCGCAACGCGGGGCGGCCTTTTCGCACATGAAGGGCGGCCCGGCGGTGCCAACGGACCTGAGCTTCGGTAAAGCGGCACGGCCCACGACCACCCCGGTAAACAACAAGGAACATGGCATTTTTCGGACTGTTCGGCCGGAAGAAGGAGGCCACGGAGCAGGCGGCGGAAAAACAGGCCCTGGAGAGCGGCCTCCAACGCTCCCGCGAAGGACTGTTCGGACGGCTCGCCCGTGCCATCGCAGGCAAGAGCACCATCGACGATGAGGTGCTGGACCACCTCGAGGAGGTGCTCGTGGGCAGCGATGTGGGCGTGGAGACCACCCTGCGCATCATCGATCGGATACAGCAGCGCGTGAAGCGCGACAAGTACGTGGGCACCTCCGAGCTCAATGCGCTGTTGCGCGAGGAGATCGCCGCCCTGATGAAGGACCCCGCGCCGATGGCCCCCTCGATCAAGCCGTATGTGATCATGGTGGTGGGGGTGAACGGTGTGGGCAAGACCACCACGATCGGCAAGCTGGCCAACGCGTTCAAGAAGGAGGGCAGGCAGGTGGTGCTGGGCGCAGCCGACACCTTCCGTGCCGCGGCCGTGGACCAACTGCGGATCTGGAGCGAGCGGGTGGGCGTGCCCTTGGTGCAACAGGGCATGAACGCCGACCCCGCGGCGGTGGCCTTCGACACCGTGCAGCACGCCAAGGCCAAGGGCGCCGACGTGGTGATCATCGACACCGCCGGCCGCCTGCACAACAAGGTGGGCCTGATGAACGAACTGACCAAGGTGCGCAACGTGATGCGCAAGGTGATCCCCGATGCGCCGCACGAGGTCCTGCTCGTGCTCGATGCGAGCACCGGCCAGAACGCCATCGAACAGGCGAAGCAGTTCACCAAGGCCACCGATGTGACCGCGCTGGCCCTGACGAAGATCGACGGCACCGCCAAAGGGGGCGTGGCCATCGGCATCAGCGACCAGTTCAACATCCCGATCAAGTACCTCGGGGTGGGCGAGGGGATCGATCACCTACAGGTGTTCGACAAGACCGCCTTCGTTGATGCGCTCTTCCACGGTTGAGCTTGCATCCCGGATGGTTCCTGTTACAGTCGCCGTGGAAAGTATGTTCGTTGGGGTCAATCCCAGAGAACGGCAATTTTCTTGGGTAGGAGCTGGGAGCGGGAGGTAGGGGGGCCTTTGCTGCTGGTCCCCGACTTACAGCTCCCTCGGAAAAACACCCCAAACCGATGCCGTAACCGATGCCCTCAAAATGACTACCCCCGCAAACCCTTGGTA
>JGI12383J13903_1000201_pt1 | contig 52343 bp, 43 predicted proteins | sample Passage237B_FD_13903 | JGI IMG/M metagenome (IMG submission 13903)
GAAGACATTACACCGCGCAAACGCGCCGAAGAGGAGCTCGCCGCCACTTACAAGAACCTCGTCGCCACCTCGCGCATTGCCGGCATGGCCGAGGTCGCCACGGGCGTTCTCCACAACGTCGGCAATGTCCTCAACGGCCTCAACGTCTCCTGCAACATCCTCGCCGACGGCGCCCGCGAATCGAAGACCGACCTGCTCGTCAAGGTCTCCGCCCTGCTCCACGAGCATTCCAACGACCTCGGTCACTTCCTCACCGAAGACCCGAAGGGCAAACTCGTCCCCGATCTCCTCGGCATGCTCGCCGACAACGCCCGCCGCCATCAGGATTGGCTCACGCGCGAAATCGCCGGCATGCAGCGCAGCATCGATCACATCAAGGAGATCGTCGCGATGCAGCAGAGCTACGCCACCACCGCCGGTGTCGTCGAAACCCTCACGCCCGAATCGCTCTTCGACGACGCGCTGCACATGAACGAAGCCTCGCTTTCCCGCCACGAGGTCGACGTCGTCCGCGACTACCAGCCCGTCCCCGCGATCACCGTCGAAAAAGGCAAGGTCCTGCAGATCCTCACCAATCTCATCCGCAACGCGAAACACGCCTGCGACGACCATCCCGCCCCCGAAGGAAAAACCATCACGCTGCGCATCGAAGACACGCCACCCGATCGCGTGCGCCTGATCGTGCGCGACAACGGCGTCGGCATCCCTCCGGAAAATCTCACGCGCATCTTCACGCACGGTTTCACCACGCGCGCCGACGGCCATGGCTTCGGTCTTCACTCGAGCATCCTCGCCGCCCGCGAAATGAAAGGCTCGCTCAGCGTCGAAAGCGCCGGGCTCGGACACGGTGCGACGTTCACCCTCGAACTCCCCGTCGCCCCCACCGATTCGCCAGGCACCACTCACGCCGCCTTCCCTCTCCCCGCCGAACCCAAATCCACCGCCTCCCGCCGCACCGCCCCCCTCCCTTCGTAGCGGAACGCCGTGAGCGTTTCGGCTAGACCCAAGAGAGGACGACTTTTGGGTCCGCTTCTGGCGAATCCACGAAAAACTCTCCTCGTGGCGGAACGCGTGAGCGTTTCGCTCCTCCTCGCGAAAAGCTCACGCTTTCGCTACTCCTTCTCCTCCGCCGCCTCCCACATCTCCCGCACGCGATCCCGGCTATACGCCAGAAAATGCCGGTCCGCCGCGAACACCTCGAGCGTGATCGTCCCATCATAACCGCTCTTCCGCAGTTCGCGCACGTGTTTCGCCAACGGGATGTTTCCCATCCCGACCGCGAGATGCAGGTCCGCCATCCCGCCGCGGTTGTCGTGCACGTGCACGTGCGCCAGCCGCCGCCCAAACTGCGTGATCAACTCCGTCGCCGTGTTTCGCTCCACGCCGAGATGGCTGTGCCCGATGTCCAGATGCAGCCCGAGCTGCGGCACCGCCTCGAAGATCGGCGACAACTGCAGCCCCGTGTTGAACCGCCCCGGCACGTTTTCGAGCATGATCCCCACCCCGAACGGCTGACCAAACTCAACCAGCTCGCGCAACGCGTCCACGTTCCGCATCACCACCGTCCGCTCCTCGAAAAACGGCGCATGCCCGTCCGGGTGCACGTTCATCCACTTCGCGCCGACCTTCGCGAAAAACTCGACCGCCCGCTTCAACTCGTCGATCGCCGCCCGCCGCACGCTTTCGAACGAATGCCCGATCGGCAGATAATACGCCGTGTGCCCGACCACGCCGAGCCCGTGATCGCGCAACATCGCGCTCACCTCCGCCGGACGCAGTTGCCATGTCGCCGCCGCCGGCGGCTCGAGCGTCAGGTCCACAAACCCCAACCCCATCTTCACCATCCACGCGAGCTCGCACGCCAGCGGCTCCCCCGGGTGATTCATCGCTCCGATCTGCATCAACGCCTCCTCATCACGAATGAACACGAATCGACACGAACATCCGAATCATCCGCGCCCCTCCATTCGTGTTTATTCGTGTCCATTCGTGATTTCCCTCACCTCTCCAGCGGCCGATCCACCGGCTGATGCAGCGCAAACCACGGCCGACTGTCGAACAGCCGCACGCGCCGCTCCTCCATCGCCGCCAGGTCCTCCGCTTCGATCCGCGTCAGCGCAAACTGCTTTCGCAGCCAGTCCGGCAGCGCCTGCGCCCGCCCCGGACACATCCAGTTGAACACCGCCAGCGCCCCATGCAGCAGCGGCAGATCCCGCCCCATCCGTTCCACCAATCTCGCCCACGCCATCCGCTCCACCGTCGCCGCCATCACATTCAACACGTCCACCCAGTCGCAACGCTCGCGCTGCATCACATACAATTTCACCCGCACAATCTCCTCCGCCGGCGCCGCCCGAAAATTTCGCCCCTTCAATCGCACCGGCGTCGCCAACTCGAACCACGCCTCGTCGATCCCCACGCGATGGTTCGGCAGCGCCCAGATCACGTCGAACAACACGCCGTTCTTCCACCCGCGAAAGATCCAGCTTCGATCATATCCCTCGCGCTCGAAATAATCCTCGAACCCCGCCCGCTTCAACGCCTCCACCGCCCGCTCTCGATCGCCCGCACTCACGATCACGTCGACGTCTTTCGTGTTCCGCCAATGCCCCGTGTAAGTCGCCAGCGCCAGCGCCCCCGCCAGTAAAAAAGAAACGCCCTCCGCCTCCAGCGCCTCCGTGCCCGATGTAAACACGCCCCACTGTTCCTCGGGAAACAGCCCGCCCCACTCCGCTTCGATCGGCGACTCGGCTCCTCCGGCAATTGAGGTGAATCGAGAAATTGCAGCTTCAGCCATGGCCATTCGGGTTCGCGTCCCGCAGACCCACCCCCCGTCTTCCCGTTCCCGCCCCGAATCACGCGAAGCCCGCCGCTCCCGAGCCGCCGTTTTGCCCAAGTCAGCGAAAGGTCCCATCCGCAGCGGGACCCGGTCTCCTCGAGTCCGTTACCACTTTCCCCTTCCCAAGCATGCTATGTTGCGGCTGAACTGAACACCGCATGTCTTCCTCCGTCGAAAACGTCGTCATCATCGGCACGGGCTGCGCCGGTCTCACCGCCGCTATCTACACGGGCCGCGCCAACTTGAATCCGCTCGTCCTCGAAGGCTCCCTTCCCGGCGGACAGCTCACGACGACCAGCGAGGTCGAAAACTTTCCGGGATTCCCCCACGGCATCGACGGCTTCCAACTCATGCAAAACCTGCGCGAGCAGGCCACGAAGTTCGGCACCCGCTTCGAACAGGCGCTCGTCACCTCCGTCGATCTCAACTCCTATCCCCGCAAGCTTATCTGCGGCGACCGCACCATCCTCGCCAAATCCATCATCATCGCCACCGGCGCCTCCCCGCGCATGACCGGCGTCCCCGGCGAAAAAGAGCTCTACGGCGGCAAAGGCGTCACGACCTGCGCCACTTGCGACGGCGCCTTCTACCGCAAGATGGACGTCGCCGTCATCGGCGGCGGCGACAGCGCCGCCGAGGAAGCGCTCTTCCTCACCCGCTTCGCCTCGAAGGTGTATCTCGTTCACCGCCGCGACACCCTGCGCGCGTCCAAGATCATGGCCGATCGCGCGACGTCGCACGAAAAGATCCAACTGGTCTGGAACAGCATCCCGCTCGCCGTCGAAGGCGTCGAACAGGGCGCCGTGACCGGCCTGCGCATCCAAAACGTCAAGACCAACGAGATCAGCGTCCTTCCCATCAAGGGCCTCTTCGTCGCCATCGGCCACGTCCCCAACACCGGCCCCTTCGCCGAAGCCCTCGACGTCGACGAAAACGGCTACTTCAAGCCCGCCGCCGGCTCCCAGGTGAAAACCAAGATCGACGGCGTCTACGTCGCCGGCGACTGCGCCGACCACGTCTACCGTCAGGCGATCACCGCCGCCGGCATGGGCTGCCAGGCCGCCATCGAAGCCGAACGCTGGCTCGCCGAGCACGGCGCGTAAGCCTCGACAGCCTCCCACGCTGTCATCCTGAGCGCAGCGAAGGATCCAGTGAACGCCTGGCCCTAAGTGACGGGCCACGAGCGTCTGCCACGCATCTATAGCAGCATGGAAGCACCGTCGCGCGCGTCCCCCAAAGCCATTCCTTAGAATAGTTCTAATTCTCACTTGATCCTTAGAACCATTCCAATTTGCTGATCCTTCCACATGATTTCCGACGCCACTCACACCCCCGACCTGTTGGCCCAAAAGCTGGCCAGCAGTGGTCTGCGCGCCACCCCCCAGCGCGAGGTCGTCTTCAACATCCTCCTCAAAAAGCGCGACCATCCCACCGCCGACGAAGTCTACGCCCGCGTCCGCCACGAGATGCCCACCATCTCGCTCGCGACCGTTTACAACTGCCTCGAGACTCTCGTGAGCTGCCAGCTTGTCCGTGCCGTCAACTTCGAGCGCGGCCCCACCCGCTACTGCCCCAACCTCCAGCCGCACGCGCATTTTCACGACGAGGACACCGGCGAAACCTACGACGTCGACCTCCCGCCCGACCTCCTCAACCGCGTCAAAAAAATCCTCCCCGCCAACTACCAGGCCTCCTCCGTCGAAATCATCTTCCGCGGCAAAACCAAACGCCGCACGCGCTAACCTCTCCTGCTCTCAGCTCTAGACTCTCAGCCATTAGCTTTCATCACATGAGCCAACTCGAAATCAAAGATCTCCACGTCGCCATCGGCGACAAGCCCATCGTGAAGGGCCTCAACCTCACGATCCGCCAGGGCGAAGTGCACGCCATCATGGGGCCCAACGGCACCGGCAAATCCACCCTCGCGAAAGCGATCGCCGGCCACCCCGACTATTCGATCACCGGCGGTGAGGTCCTCCTCGACGGCAAGTCGATCCTCGAACTCGAACCCGACGAACGCGCCCGCGCCGGCATCTTCCTCGCGTTCCAATACCCGTCCGAAATCCCCGGCGTCTCCATCGCCAACTTCCTCCGCGCCGCCGTCCAGGCCCGCATGGCCGAGGGCGAGGAGCTCGACGCCACCGCCTACTACAAGCGGCTCTACTCCAAGATGGACCTCCTCAAGATCGACCGGAAGTTCACCTCCCGCGCCGTCAACGAGGGCTTCTCCGGCGGCGAAAAGAAGCGCTGCGAAATTCTCCAGATGGCGATGCTCGAACCCGCGTTCGCCCTCATGGACGAAACCGATTCCGGCCTCGACATCGACGCGCTCCGCATCGTCGCCGAAGGCGTCAACGCCCTCCGTGGCGAGAAGCTCGGCGTCCTCATGATCACTCACTACCAGCGCCTCCTGAACTACATCGTGCCCGACTTCGTGCACGTCATGTATGACGGCCGCATCGTGAAGAGCGGCAACAAGGACCTCGCCCTCGAGCTCGAAGCCAAGGGCTACGACTGGGTCAAAAAAGAACTCGTCGCCTGACCGCGGCTCCGCCGCGGGATCTCAAATCACAAATCTCAAATTTTAGATTCCCGATGAAACCACCCACCGAACTCGACACCACGTCCGTCGCTCCCGACGAGACCGCCGTCGAGAATCCCGTCGCTGGCATCGACCAGTCGCGCGGCGATTTCAAATACGACGTCAACTACGAGTTCGACGCCGGCACCGGCCTTACCGAGCAAACCGTCCGCTACATCTCCTCCGTCAAGAAGGAGGCCGACTGGCTCCTCGAATTCCGTCTCAACGCGTTGAAGAAGTTCCAATCCATGCCGCTGCCCACGCACTGGGCGACGAAGGATCTCGAGAACATCAACTTCGACAAAATCCGCTACTACCTCGCGCAGGGCCAGAAGCCGAAGCGCACGTGGGACGAAGTGCCCGACGACATCAAGAAGACGTTCGAGCGCCTCGGCATCCCCGAGCAGGAGCGCAAGTTCCTCGCCGGCGTCGAAGCCCAATTCGACTCCGAAGCCGCCTACTCGAACATCAAGGAAACCGTCGCCAAGCAGGGCGTTATCTTCGTCAATTCGACCGAAGGTCTCCGCGAGCATCCCGAGCTCTTCCGCAAGTTCTTCGGCAAGGTCATCCCGACCGGCGACAACAAGTTCGCCGCGCTCAACAGCGCCGTGTTCTCCGGCGGCTCGTTCATCTACGTGCCGCCCGGCGTTAAGGTCTCGCACCCGCTGCAAGCCTACTTCCGCATCAACGCCGAAAACTTCGGCCAATTCGAACGCACCCTCATCATCGCCGACGAAGGCTCCGAGGTCGTTTACATGGAAGGCTGCACCGCGCCGAAGTTCTCCACCTCGACGCTCCACAGCGCCGTCGTCGAACTCGTCGCGCTCAAGGGCGCCAAGATCCAATACATCACCGTCCAAAACTGGGCGCCCAACGTCTACAACCTCGTCACCAAGCGCGGCATCGCCCACGAGGAAGCCGAGATCAAGTGGATCGACTGCAACATCGGCAGCCGTCTCACGATGAAGTATCCCGGCGTCGTCCTCAAGGGTCGCAAGGCCCGCGGCGAGGTCATCTCGATTGCGCTCGCGAACGACGGCCAACACCAGGACACCGGCGCGAAGATGATCCACGCCGCCGACGAAACGACGTCCAATGTCGTCTCGAAATCCATCTCCGTCGGCCAGGGTCGCGCGACCTATCGCGGACAGGTTCACATCCCGAAGCACTTGAAGGGTTGCAAAAACAACACCGAGTGCGACGCGCTGCTGATCAACACCAACAGCCGCACCGACACCTATCCCGCGATCACCGTCCGCGGCGACAAGAACGCCACGCAGCACGAAGCCTCCGTCTCGAAGGTTTCGGAAGACATGATCTTCTACATGCAGCAGCGCGGTCTCACCGAAGGCCAGGCGATGAGCCTCGCCGTCAACGGCTTCATCAACGACCTCGCCCGCCAATTCCCCATGGAATACAGCGTCGAGCTCAAGCGCCTCATCGACCTCGAAATGGAAGGCTCGGTGGGCTGACGGCCCCCTCGTGCTCTTGCTCGTAATCGTGATCGTGATCGATCGCGGCGACCGAGAGCACGAGAGGTTCAACGATCACGAGCACGATTACGATCACGAGCACGACTCCATCCATGTCCTCTACGACTCTTTCCCCCACCCTCACCGGCTCCTTCACCCAGGACGCCTTCAACGCCCACCTCGCCACGCAATCGTCCGCCCCCGTCTGGTGGCTCGATCGCAAGCGTGATGCCTACGCCAAGTTCGCCGCGCTTCCCATGCCGAAGCGCACCGACGAAACCTGGCGCTTCAGCAACATCAGCACGCTCACGCTCGACGGCTTTCAGGTAGGGCGCGTTGTCCCCAACGCGCCGTCCAATATTCCCACCGGCTCCGGCATCGACGGCGTCGCCGCGCTGACGTTCATCAACAACGTCCTCGCCGGCTCCACGCCTCTCGCGCCCGAGCTCACCGCGAAGGGCGTGATCGTCACCACCCTCGCCGCCGCCGCCCAGTCCCACCCCGATCTGCTCAAGGCCCACTTCATGGCCCAGCCGCAGAAACTCGGTTCGGAAAAATTCGCCGCGCTCCACAGCGCGTTCGTCGGCGATGGCGCATTCATCTACATCTCGAAGGGCGTCGAACTTCCCGCTCCGCTCATCATCACGCACGTCGCACAGGGCGCCGGCACCGCCGTCTTCCCGCACACGCTCGTGATCGCCGAGGAGAATGCGAAAGCCACCATCGTCGACCTCTTCCTCTCCGCCGACGATCACGCGCACTTCGCCTGCGGTTCGAACGACCTCTACGCCGCCCACGGCGCTCAGCTCACCTACGTCGGCGCGCAAAACTGGTCGCGCGAAACGCTCTCGTTTCACTTCAACGACACCATCGTTCGCCGCGACGCCCGCGTTCAATCGCTCAACGTTCACCTCGGCGCCCGCCAGGCCCGCCACGAATCGCTCTCCCAACTCCAGGCCCCCGGCGCGTTCTCCGAGATGCTCGCCGTCACCGTCGCCGATGCCACGCAGGAATTCGATCAGCGCACGCTGCAAATCCACCAGGCGCCGAACACGAAGTCCGATCTTCTCTACAAGAACACGCTGCGGGACAAAGCCCGCACGATCTTCTCCGGCCTCATCATCGTCGATCAGGACGCGCAGAAGACCGACGCCTACCAGTCGAACCGCAACCTGATGCTCTCCGACGACGCCGAAGCGAACTCGCTTCCCGGTCTCGAGATTCAGGCCAACGACGTTCGCTGCACGCACGGCGCCACGTCCTCGCGCATCGATCCGGAGCAGGAGTTCTATCTCCAGTCCCGCGGCATCGACAAGGAGATGGCCGACGAACTCCTCACCTTCGGCTTCTTCGAGGAAGTCCTCAACCGCCTCGAAAACGAAACCCTCCACGAAACGCTTCGTTCCCTGATTCAGACCAAATTCAAGAAGTGAAGGATCGCCCACGGAACACACAGACCACACGGAATCCAATGCTCTGATTTCCGTGTCTTCCGTGTATTCCGTGGGCAACTCCTCCGCTCTTTGATCGAAACCGAGCTCACGAAGTAGCTTCAGGAACCACGAAACACACCAACCACACGAAAATCCTCTCCGTCCGTTTCGTGTGTTTCGTGGTTACCCTTCTTCTCCCCTTCGTCCGCCCCTTTGCAGTGGTCTTGGTTTTGTAATTCTCCAAGTCTCTTGGAGTGAACTTTCCGGCCGGCTCACGTCACCGTCTTTTCTGGCAATTGCAGATCGGCGGTTGGCTGCTGCTGGTGCCGATCGCCACCGCCGTCAGCTCCTTCGCGTTCGATGACTGGGGCAACATCGTCCTCGCCGGCATCGCCCGCCAATTCCTCGCGTTCGTCCTGACGCTTCTCCTCTGGCGATTCTATCGCCGTTGGCCCGTCGGGACGTTCAAACTCCTCCCGCACCTCCCCGCCATCGTCCTCGCCTGCCTGCTCGCCACGGCCCTCGACGGCGGCCTGATCGAACTCGTCCGCCGGCTCGCGAATCTTCCCGCCGCCTCCGCGCTCGCCGAACGCGGCGCACTCCCCGTCCGCTTCACGCTCTATCTCGGCTGGACCGCGCTGTATTTCTTCCTGCGCCAGGAACTCGAATCGCGCGCTCGCGAACTCCGCCTCGCCCAAGCCGAGACCGCCGCCCGCGAAGCCGAACTCGCCACGCTTCGCGCCCAGGTCAACCCGCACTTCCTCTACAACGCCCTCACGTCCATCCTCGCCGAGTGCGACGAAAACCCGCGTGCCGTCCGCGCCATCACCACATCGCTCGCCGCCTTCCTCCGCTCCTCCCTCCTTCAACGCCACCACGAGGCCCGCTTCGGCGAAGAGATCGACGCCATCACCGGCTACCTTCGCGTCGAACAAGCGCGTTTCGAGGAACGCCTCGTTCACACCCTCACGATCGACCCCGCCGCGCGCGACGCCCTCGTGCCCACCGCCGTCCTGCTCCCGCTCGTCGAAAATGCCATGAAATACGGCATGCGCACTTCGCCCACCCCGCTCCGCATCGCCATCGCCGCCACCGTGCGTGACGACCGCCTTTCGATCGTAGTGGAAAACACAGGACGCTGGATCGAGCCCCGCCCGACTCCCTCCGACTCCACCCAAATCGGCCTCGCCAACCTCCGCCGCCGCCTCGCGCTGCTCCATCAAGATCGCGCCACGCTCTCCATCCAACACGACGAAAAAACCGTCCGCGTCACCGTCGACCTCCCCCTCGCCGCGAACCCCTCCACCGTCCCCGCGTGACCCCCTCTCCGACTCCAACACCCACGACCCTCCGCGCCCTCCTCGTCGACGACGAACGGCTCGTGCGCAAACACCTCCGCCAACTTCTCGCCGACCACCCCACCGTCACCGTGGTCGGCGAAGCCGTCTCCGTCTCCGAAGCCGCCACGCTCGCGACTCAACTCCGCCCCGACGTCATCTTCCTCGACGTCCACATGCCACCCGCAACCGGGTTCGATCTCCTGCCGCTCCTGGACCCCGCGCCCGCCATCATCTTCGTCACCGCGCACGACGAATACGCCGTGCGCGCCTTCGCCGCCAGCGCCGCCGATTACCTGCTGAAACCCGTCACCCCCGAACGCCTCGCGCTCGCCCTTCAACACGTCCGCTACGGCCGCCCTCACGTTCCCGCCTTCGGCGCTCCAACCCCGGCGCCGTCCCCGCTCGCTCCCGATCACGCACTCATCCTCCGCGAGGCCGGCCGCGTTCGCCGCGTCCGCGTGAGCGACATCGCCGCGCTCGTCGCCGAAGGCAGCTACACGCGCGTGCACCTCGCCGCCGAGCGTCCCATGTTGATCCTCCGGCGAATGGCCGACTGGGAGTCGCTGCTCCCGGCCCCGCCTTTCCTCCGCCTCGACCGCTCGCTGCTCGTCAACCTCGACCGAATCGCGTCGCTCGACATCCATTCGCGCGACAGCGCCGAGCTCATCCTCGACGCCCTCGCCTCCCCGCCCCTCCCGCTCGCCCGCGTCGCCCTCACCCGCCTCCGCGCCGCCCTGCCGAAGTAGGGCATCACCCACGATCGACTGTGGGAGGGGCTTTATGCCCCGATGATCGCCGCGCGCCCACTTCATCGAAAATTCCGCCCATTTCGTCGAAAGCCGCTTACCCCCGCCTCACAGCGGGCCGCAGTGATCGAGCCGACGCCCGCGCCTCCAACGTTCGCGTCGTTCCATCCACTCGACTCGCTTCGTCATGTTCCTCCGCCCGGCGCTCCCGCTCGTCCTCCTTTCTGTCATTTCGCTTCACGCGCAATCCGTCTGGCAGGCCACGACCAACAAAACCTGGTCCACCAGCGGCAACTGGTCGGGCGGCGTTCCCAACTCCGACACCGCCATCGCCCAGTTCGGCGCCACCTCCCAGCCCGACGTCAACGTCACCGGCACCCTCACGGTCGATCGCATCGAGTTCACCGCCGACGCCCCCGCCTACACGTTCGCCCACAAGAATGGCTCAACCCTCACCCTCTCCGGCGACGGCATCGTCAACGCGAGCTCCGCCACCCAGACCTTCGAGCTCAAATCCAACAAGGACGCCGCCGCTCGCATCGCCTTCGTCAACTCGGCCAGCGCCGGAAACGCCGCCATCTCCGCGCAAGGCACCTCGACTTACTCCGGCCTTATCGACTTTTCGGATACATCCTCCGCCGGAACGGCCCAGCTCAAGTTGCTGAAATACGGATCGATCACCTTCGACGGCACGGCCACCGCCGCGAACGCGAAGATCACATTCCAGGACACCGGGAGCGTCGTGACTTTTCAGGGAGCCTCCACCGCGGCCAGCGCCGAGATCAGTGTCACCGCCGACGGATCGCTCGTGTTTTCCGATTACAGCTCCGCCGGCTTCGCGAAACTTCTCGCCACCTATGCGCCGGAAACCAACGCCCGCACGGCGCCAGCCCAAATTTCTTTCACCGGCAACGCCACCGCCGATTCCGCCACCATCGACAGCACGCGTCTGGATTTTTCCGGCTCCGCCTCCGCTGGCAACGCCACGTTGACCCTGCGCGGCGCCACCTATTTCAAAGATTCCTCCACCGCCGGTTCCGCCACGCTCTACATGACCGGGGGCGGCGGGCTCACCTTTTCCGACCAGAGTTCGCTCGGCAGCGCCAACGTAATCCTGAGCAACTCCGCCGGCATCAAGTTCGAAGGCAACGCCACCGCCGGCACCGGCGTGATCTCCGGCGTCGGCAGCCTCCACGTCGACACCGACGGCACCTTCATCCTTTCCGGCGAACATACCTACTCCGGCACGACCAAAGTCACGGACGGCCAACTCGTCGTAAACGGCTCCCTCCCGAACACGGAGATGGTCGAGGTCTTCCACTCCAAAACCCTCGGAGGTAGCGGGACGATCGGCGGCCTCGTCGCGCTCCATCCCTTTGCTCGCCTCGACCCCGGCGATTCCGTTGGCACGCTTACGATCGCCGGTGGGCTCTTGTTGACCGGCTATTCGATTGTCAATTTCGAGCTCGGCACGCAGAGCGATCTCATCCGCCTCACGGGCGGCACGTTCTCCTACGCCCCAATTGGAGGCAACCCGGTCACGTTGAACTTGTTCAACTCCGGCGGTTTCGACGCGGGCACTTATACCCTGATCGATTTCACCACCGGCGACGTCGAACTCTCCAATATCGACATCAACAATTTCATCCTCGGCACGATCATCGAAGGCTTCGACTACAGCCTCGCTTTCACCGACGATGCCCTGAGGTTGATCGCCACGTCGACCGCGATTCCTGAACCCTCGACCTACGCCGCGTTCTTCGGCCTCGTTGCCCTCGGTTTCTGCGTCTTCCGCAAACGCCGCGCCCGCTGACACCGCTTCCGCGGTTGCACGCGTCCGCGTCCGCGCTTCACTGTTCGACATGAACCGCGATCGCACGCTCTCCCGCGACGTCCTCGCCACCCAAATTCCCTCCGGCGACAAAGCCCCGCTCACCGCCGGCACGCCCGTCATCATCCACCAGACGCTCGGCGGCAGCTACACGGTCCAAACCGACCGCGGACTTTTCCGGATCGACGGCAAGGATGGCGACGCGCTCGGCGAAGCCGTTGTCGACAACAAGATCGACGCCCAAACTCTCGCCGACGGCGCACCCGACCCCGAGGCGATCTGGGGCCAGCTCCGCAAGGTCTTCGATCCCGAAATCCCGGTGAACATCGTCGACCTCGGCCTTGTTTACTCGATGGACGTCGAAGCCGTGAACGGCCCTTCCCCCGACGACACGCCGACCTACAAGGTCAACGTCCAGATGACCCTCACCGCACCCGGCTGCGGCATGGGCCCCGCGATCGCCGACGACGCGAAATCGAAAATCCTTCTCGTCCCCGGCGTCAGCGACGCCGACGTCCGCATCACCTGGGATCCACCTTGGAACCAGGCGATGATCTCGGAAGAAGGAAAAATGAAACTCGGCCTCATCTAAGGCCTTTCCTTCACCACCGCGAGGGCCGGCGTAAGCCGGCCTTTTTTATCTATTCGGAAGTCGCCATCCGCTGATCGCCGCGCCCCCTTTCGTAATCGGCAACCGGCCGCCCCATCGGCATTGCCCCGACATTCACGTCCCTATCTGCCGCTGTAGGTTTGAATTGCGCCTCACTCGGACGTGAGCACCGTCCTCCGTCCAGCTTCCCCATGCTGCACGACGTCACGCTCATTTCCACGATCGCGATCGGCTTCGTGCTCGCCTTCGCGTTCGGCTACGCCGCCCAACGCTTCCGGCTCCCACCTCTCGTCGGCTACGCGCTCGCCGGCATCGTCATCGGCCCGTTCACGCCCGGCTTCGTCGCCGATCCCGCCATCACCGGACAACTCGCCGAGATCGGCGTGATGCTCCTCATGTTCGGCGTCGGCCTGCACTTCTCTCTCGCCGATCTCATGGCCGTGCGCCGCATCGCCGTCCCCGGCGCGATTCTCCAAATCGCCCTCGCCACCCTTCTCGGCATCGCGCTCACGCATTTCTGGGGCTGGTCGCTCGGAGCCGGTCTCGTCCTCGGCCTCAGCCTTTCCGTCGCGAGCACCGTCGTCCTGCTCAAAGCCCTCGAGGAACGCAACGCCGTCTCCACCCCCAACGGCCGCGTCGCCGTCGGCTGGCTCATCGTCGAGGACCTCGCCATGGTCCTCGCGCTCGTTCTGCTTCCGGCCTTCGCGCCCGCGCTCGGCGGACACGTCCCCGACGACGGCCACGGCTCCGCCCACGCCAGCCTCCTCGCCAATCTCGGCGACACCGCCATCAAGGTCAGCGCGTTCGTCCTCATCGTGCTTTTCTTCGGCCCGCGTGTCATGCCGTGGCTCCTGCGCCAAGTCGCCCGCACGGGCTCGCGCGAATTGTTCACGCTCTGCGTCCTCGCCGTCGCCCTCGGCATCGCGTTCGGCTCGGCGAAACTCTTCGACGTTTCCTTCGCCCTCGGCGCGTTCTTCGCCGGCGTCGTCCTCAGCGAATCCGATCTCAGCCATCGCGCCGCCGAAAACTCCCTCCCGCTTCAGGACGCCTTCGCCGTTCTCTTCTTCGTTTCCGTCGGCGTCCTCTTCGACCCGTCGATTCTCATCAACCAGCCCGGTCACGTCGCCGCCGTCGTCGCGCTCATCATCCTCGGCAAGGCCCTCATCGCCCTCGGCATCGTGGCCGCGCTCGGCTACCCGCTTCACACCGGTCTGATCGCCGCCGCCTCGCTCGCGCAGATCGGCGAATTCTCCTTCATCCTCGCCGGCCTCGGTCTCAGCTACCAACTCCTGCCCGTCGAGGGCCTCAGCCTCGTCCTCGCCGGTGCGCTGCTCTCGATCACCCTCAACCCGCTCGCCTTCGCCTGTATCGATCGCCTCGACCCTTGGCTCGCCTCCCTCGGCGGCCCGCGCTGGAAAGCCCTTTACTCCGAAGGCCGCGGCGGACGGTTCGCCCGTTTCCAAACCGAACTCGAAACCGCCCGCCGTCTCGCCGCCGAAAAAGCCGCCGAACACAAAACCTTCTCGCCCGACGAACTCGTCCGCCAGTTCCCGCTCTTCTCCAGCCTCACCGCCGAGCAGCGCGACGTTCTTCTTCTCCATTTTGAAACCCGGCGCGCCCAACCCGGCGAACACGTTATCCGCACCGGCGACCACGCCGATTCCGTTTACTTCATCTGCTCCGGCGAAGTCGAAGTCATCCCGCCCCGCCGCAAAGATAAAATCAAGCTCGGCGCCGGCGCCTTCTTCGGCGAAATGGCGCTCCTCGACGGGGGCACCCGCTCCGCCGACGTCATCGCGCTCGATTATTCGAAATTTCTCACCCTTTCGCGTCGCGACTTCCTCCGCTTTCTCAAACGCTACCCGACGCTCCGCGATCCGATCGTCGCCCTCGCCCGGGAACGCGGCGCCATGAATCGCAAGTTCCTCGAGGACACCGCCGAACCCGCCGCGCCCGTCACGTCCGGCTGACCCCGTCCGCGGCCCCCATCGCCTCTCCGCTTGAACGCCCCGTGCCGCGCCCGCTCGCGCGGCACAAACCTCCGCATCGCGCCCGACAAATCCTCGCATCGGCCGGCGAAATCCCTCAATCCCTTCCGCCGCACGGCATCCTGCGATGCCCCCGCATCCGGCCTGTGTTCCGTTTTCCGTTTTCCTTTCCCTGATCGATGTCCGACGACCCTTCCACTCGCCCTCCGGCTCCCCAGCCGCGCATCGGCTCGGGCGAACTCGCCGCCGCCGACTTGGCCACGAAATTCCGCAAGGTCCGCGTCCGGAAACCCATCTATCGCCGCAAATGGTTCCGTCGCACGTTGTGGATCGGTGGTTCCATTCTCCTGGTCGCGTGCCTCGGTATTGGCGCGGTCGTCTGGCACTGGCACCGCAAACAGCTTAACGAACTCGCCCGCCAGCGCGCCAACGTCGAAGCCTTCGTCCACAGCCCCGAATTCGAAGAATTCTGCCGCACGATCGACGCCCACACCATCGCCCTCATCAACTACCTGAGCGTCCGCCCCGCCGCCGCCCGCGAAACCTTCCCGCAAATTTCCGCCCGCGAAAACGAACAGCGCCTCCTGCCTTGGACCGCCGAGCTCACGCCGATGCCCACCTCCGCCGCGCAGGAGCCGGGCCGCGCCGCCGCCGCGCGCCAGCGCCTCGTCGAACTGCTCACCACGCGCGGGCTCGAACTCGACTCCGAGCAAAAGGAGGAAGGCCGTCGCCTTTTCCTCCGCGCGCTCCTCCCCCACGCGCACGCCTTCATCACCGGAGCACCTCGTCGCAGCTTCCCCGCCTTCCAGCTCGATCGCTCGCTGCAGGACGTCGCGATCCACGCTTTCGCCGCCCGCGGCGCCGCCAGCCCCGCGCAGACCGAACAATTCTTCGCGGTTTACGCGATCGTCGGTCCCTCGTTCTGGAAAGCCGTCGAGCAATCCCGCGGGAAGTCCCCCCTCCGCCTCCCCGCCCCGGGAGAAAAATCTCCCTAGTCCCGGCCTCTGACCGCGTCACCCGCCGCCCGCGCTCCTTCGTTGACCGCGAATCCTTGGCGTTCATCCTCGCGCCGCTTTCCCATGGGAGTTCCACCAACCCGACGCCGCCTCATCCAATTTCTTGTTCTTCCGTTTGCGCTCGTTCACGCCGGTGAGCCCGCGCCGACGTCGCTCGATCCCCTCGTCGTCACCGCCCAAAAACGCGGCCAGTCGATCGACGAGGTTCCCATCGCCATCACCGCCTACACCGGCTCGTTCCTCGAGCAGCACGGCATCAACAGCTACGCCGATCTCGCCCCGCTCGTGCCCGGACTTTTCGTCTCCGCCCAGAGCCCCAACACCCCCAGCGTCAATCTCCGCGGCATCGGCTCCGATACCACCGACCCGCGCCACGATCCGCGCATCTCGATTTTTCAGGACGGCGTCGCCATCACCCGAATCACCGGCAGCCTCACCGAGCTTTTTGACATCGAACGCGTTGAGGTGCTCAAAGGCCCCCAAGGCACCCTCTTCGGCCGCAGCGCCGGCGCCGGCGCCATTTCCATCATCTCCCGCAAGCCGTCCCCCACCCGCGAAGCCTCGCTCTCGCTCGGCCTCGGCAATTTCGACCGCCGCCTCGCCTCCGGCTTCGTCAACACCCCGCTCGCCGGCGACAAGCTGCTCGGCCGTCTCGCCTTCATCGCCGAATCGCGCGACGGCTATGTTCACAACCTCGCCGACGGCTCCGACCTCCAAAGCCGCGAGACCGTCGCCGTCCGCCCGTCGCTCCGCTGGCTGCCGACGCCCGACACGACCGTCGACGTCGTGCTCAACTTCCAGCGCGACACCCCCGCCGGCACCGCCTTCAAAAGCGGCGTCATTCCGCCTCCCGGCGGAAACACCAGCCCGTTCACCGACGCCCACCTCACCCGCGGCGCCAAGCTCGGCATCGAGCGCACCGTCTGGGGCGCCACCGCCCTGATCGAGCACCGCCTCTCCGACGTCTTCACGCTCAACGCCATCTCCGCCTGGCGCGCCTACGATTCCTTCGAGGAGCTCGATCTCGACGGCTCCTTTCTCCCGCTGCTCGAGTCCGCCCACGATCCCACCGGGCATCAGTTCAGCCAGGAACTCCGGCTCAACTTCGACACCGGCGGTCGCCTCGCCGGCTTCATCGGCGTCACCTACGCCCGCGAACGCGCCCGCGAAACCAGCAGCGTCTTCGTCGACGAACGCTATATCTGGCCGTTCCTCTCGTCCAATTTCCGCTCCGGCCTCCTCGCCGCCGGCGTTCCCTCGACCGTCGCGCAAACCGCCGTGCCCGAGATACACCCGCTTGTGCCGCAAGCCAACTTGCCCGCCGGGTTCGCCGCGTTCGCCTTCGTTCCACCCCTCGCGAATCTCGCCGCGCTCGCCGGCGCCCCGCTGAAATCCTTCCACTCCGACACCTTCACCAACGCCGCCGAACTCGACGCCGCCGACATCTTCGTCGACGGCACTTGGCGCGCCACCGATCGTCTCGAATTCACCGCCGGCGCCCGCCTCTCCTTCGAAAAACAAACCGGCGGCTACGATGTCCCCGCCAGCACCAGCCCCTCCACCCTCGGCTTCATCCTCGGCAACGCGCCCAACTTCGCCTTCATCCCGACGCCCGGCCTGCTCACCGACAGCGACCGTGCCACCGGCTGGGTCGGCCGCGCCATCGCACGCTACGTCGTCTCGCCCTCCTTCAACACCTACGCGAGCCTCTCTCGCGGCCGCCGCCCCGCCGCCTTGCTCATCTCCGCCAACGGCCCGCTTCGCGCCGGCGAGGAATCGATCGCCCACGCCGAAATCGGCGCCAAGGGCCGCGCCTTCAACGGCCGCCTCGACTGGTCCGCCGCCGTTTTCGACTACCGCTACCGGCACTTCCAAACCCAGGTCCAGGATCCGCAAAACATCAGCCGCTTCATCGTCCGCGACGCCGGTCGCGCCACCGGCCGCGGCGGCGAGATCGCCCTGCGTAGCCTGATTTCGGATACGCTCAGCGCCTTCGCCACCTACGGCTACACCGACGCCACCTTCGACGAAACCGGCGAAAACGGCACGCCCCAGCTCTACGCCGGCTCCACGTTCCGCCTCACCTCCCGCCACACCGCGTCCATCGGCGCCACGTTCGAACACCGCACCGATCGCTGGGGCCGCTTCGCCCTCACGCCCGTCTGGCAATACCGCTCGGCTTTCTTCTTCGACGACGACAACACCCACCTCGGCGGCACCCTCCGCCAGCCCGGCTTCTCCGTCGTCAACCTCCGCGCCACGTGGAGCAGCGACAACCGCGCATGGGAAGCCACGCTCTTCGCCGACAACCTCTTCGACAAGGAATACCTCATCGACGCCGGCAACATCGGCGCGAGCTTCGGCCTGCCCACCTTCATCCGCGGCGCCCCCCGACTCTACGGCCTCAACGTCACCCGCCGCTGGTAAAAAGAGCGAAACCTGTGGGAGCGGCTTTACGCCGCGACTAGCCCCCCGGACGAACGCGGCCCATTCCCATCGCCACCGCCGTTTTGGATCATTGAGCCTTGGATCTTCCCCGGAGCTTGGATCTTTTCCACCCGCTGCACCCGCAACTTACGAATCTCTGGTGAAAGCCTCACCCCGCCATCTCCCTTCTTGGCAACGACGCTCTCCTGTCGTCGTCTAGAACCCGCGTGCCCTGGCAGTTTTCCGCTCTCCTCTTCTCCAGCGTCTTTGAACTGATCATGGCGCTCTTCGTCCGCAGCCGTCTGCGGACGCCCACCTCCGGCCCGTTCTGCCTCGCGCTGCTGCTTAACTCTTCCTGGGCAATTGGATACGCGATCGAGCTCAGCCTGCCTTCGCTCGAGGACAAGCTCCTCGTTTTCCAAATCCGCTGCTCCTTCCTCTGCTTCTACGCGCCGGCTTGGTTCGAGATGATGCACCGGATGACACGGGGCCGCCCGCTCCTCCGCGGCTGGATGATCCCCGCCGTCCTGCTCGTGCCCGTCGTCTCGCTCGTCCTGCTCTGGTTTCCCGGCCCCGGCCAGAATCCGCTTTTCCGCCACTCGTTCTGGGTCGACGCCAGCGGCGGCATGCCCGTGCTCCGCAACGCCCTCGGTCCTTGGGGCATCGTCTACTACCTCTACAACTACCTCGTCTGGGCCATCATCTTCCTGATGCTGCTTCCGCGTAAGCAGCAAACCCCTTGGGAGCGCCGCGGCTGCCTCATCTTCCTCCTCGCCGCTTTCATCGGCTGGACCACCGACATCCTGCACCTTCTCAAACTCACCCACCCGCCCGGCCTCAACTACGCGCCCATCATCTTCCCCGTCACCAGCACGCTGATCGCGTTCTCCCTCCTCCGCCACCGGCTGCTCAACCTCGCCCCCGTCGCCCGCGCCGCACTCATCGAGCGCCTCGAGGACCGCATCCTCGTGTTCGACGCCGAAAATCGCATCGTCGACAACAACCACGCCGCCGCCGTCACCCTCGGTTTCGACCGGCCCGACGCTTTTGGCCGCTCCGCGATCGAGATCCTCGCGCCGTGGCCGCCGCTGGTCGCGCTTTTCTCCACTCCCGGCAACCCCCGCGTCGAGGTCACCATCGGCTCCGCCGACTTCGAAGCATCCTTGTTCGACGTGCTCGAACCCGGCGACACCCGCCCGCGCGCGCGCGTCCTCGTCCTCACCGACATCACCCGCCGCAAGGAAACAGAAAACCAGCTCCGCCTCGCCAAGGAAGCCGCCGAAGCCGCCGGTCAGGCCCAGTCGCGTTTCCTCGCCACGATGAGCCACGAAATCCGCACGCCCATGAACGGCGTCATCGGCTTCATCCAACTCCTCCAAGGCACCTCTCTCGATCCGAAACAACGCGAATACCTCGACCTCATCGACCACAGCACGCGCTCGCTCCTGGTCATCATCAACGACGTCCTCGACTACTCCAAGATCGCCGCCAACCAGCTCGGCATCGAACACATCCGCTGCGATCTCCGCGCCGTCGCCGAACACACCCGCCGTCTCCTCCAACCCCTCGCCGCCGAGAAACGTCTCCATTTCACCACCACCGTCGACGCCAGCGTTCCCACCGAAATCATCAGCGATCCTGTCCGGCTGCAGCAGATCCTCACCAACCTCCTCGGCAACGCCCTGAAGTTCACCAGCGAGGGCAGCGTTTCCCTCGCGATCACCGCCCCGGCGCCCGACACGATCGAGTTCAAGGTCAGCGACACCGGCATCGGCATCGCCCCGGAACAACAGGCGCGCATCTTCACGCCTTTCAGCCAAGCCGACACCTCCACCACCCGTCGCTTCGGCGGCACCGGCCTCGGCCTCTCGATCACGCGCCGGCTCTGCGAGCTCATGGGCGGCTCCCTCACCGTTCAAAGCGAACTCGGCCGCGGATCAGTTTTCACCGCGGTCGTTCGCGCTCCCGCCGCCGCCCCCGAGCCCGCGTCCGCGTCCGCCACCGACGTCGCCGCCACGCTCCCCATCCGCCGACCGCTTCGCGTCCTCGTCTTCGAGGACAATGCCGTGAACCAAAAAGTCATCGGCGCCTTCCTCACCAAACTCGGCCACGCCACCCGCTTCGCCGCCGATGGCGAACAGGGCCTCGCCATCCTCGCCCGCGAAGCCTTCGACGTCCTCCTCATGGACCTCGAGATGCCGGTCATGGACGGCTACGAAGCCGTTCGCCGTATCCGCGAAGGGGAGACACCCGGCGGCCCCCGCGCCTATATCGTCGCGCTCACTGCGCACGCGCTCCAAGGCCAGCGCGAACGCTGCCTCGCCCTCGGCATGGACGACTTCCTCACCAAGCCGATCAACCTCGCCGCCCTCGAACAGACCCTCGCCCGCGTCCCGGTGCCACCCGACTCGAAAGAGCTCCACTGACCAGAAACCCGACGCCATCGCGGGTGGTCGCGACCCGACGCGGGATCATGATTGCCGTCCTGTTGACCTTCCGGCACTTACAGCGTCATGAATCCCCGCCCCACACCTTTCCCGCTGCTGCTGGGGACGGTGCTGGCCGTGGCCGCCGCCGGACTCGCGCTCCTTCTCGCCGGCGCCGCCGGCGATCGCAAGGACATGCACCCGCTTCCCGGCGACGGCGCTCGCACCGAGATCCTTCCCGATCCCGATCGTCGCCTCGCCTGGCCCGACGTTCTCGCGCTCCCCGCAAATGACTGGGAGCCATGGACCCGATCCACCGACTACATCCACATCGCGAAAGGCGGCGCCATTTGGGTGCGCGTCACGCTCGCCAACCCTTCGCCTGACACCCTCACCGGCGTGATCGCCGACGCCGAATTCAATCTCGATCGTCTCGATTGTTGGACACCCGACGCCGCGGAGCCCACCGGCTGGCGTCAGCGCACCGCCGGCGAAATCGTCCCCGCCCACGCTCGCGATATCTGGGGACGCCAACCCGCCTTCTACGTCACCGTCCCGCCTCAAGGCGAAACCGTCATTTACCTTCGCGCTCACGATCGCTTCTCCGTGTGGTTCCGCGCGGTCTGGTGGCCCGAAGCGCGCGCCTTTCACGCCGCGCAGCTCCGAGGCATTCTCGCCGACGCGATCTACTTCGGCATTCTGATCGCCCTGCTCGTCTACAACACCGTGCTTTGGGTGCGCCTGCGCTACCGCGATCTCGGCTTCTATCTCGGCTACCTCGGCTCCGTCGCGCTCTTCATGTCCTTGCTGCGATCGCAAACCTACCTGCTCGGACTTCCGTTGATCCCTCCCGCCTTCGACATGGCCGCCGCCGCCACGCTCGCCTCCAGCGGATTCTTCATGGCGCAGTTCGGACGCGAATTTCTCGGCCTTTCGACCATCTCGCCGCGCTTCGATCAGATCGCGCGTTCGGCCGGTCGCCTCAACCTCGTCATTCTTCTCGGCTCCGTCTGCGTGCTCTGGAGCACGACCACCGCTTGGGTCCAGTTCGCCGTCATCACCGTCGTGATCACGCACGGCATCCTCGTCGCCGCCGCCTTCGTCGCCTGGCGTCGCGGCGCCGGACACGCGCGCTACTTCCTCCTTTCTTTCGGTCTCTTCTTCGCCGGATCGGTGCCTTACGCGTGGCGTTGGCAAATGGCCGTTCCACTCGGCCAGACCGCGCTCTTCGTCCTGCTCGGCTCCGCCCTCGAGATGCTGCTGCTCTCGCTCATGCTCGCCGACCGCTTCGCGCGTCTGGAGCACGAACGCTTCTCCGCCCAGCTCTCCGAGGAAAAAGCCCGCCTCGCGCTCCTCCGCTACCAGCTCAATCCCCACTTCCTCTTCAACGCCCTCAACTCCATCTACGGCCTCGTCTATCCGCACTCCCGCGCCGCCGGCGACCTCGTGCGCCGCCTCGCCGATTTCTGCCGCGAAACCTTCACCGGCGACGCCACACAATGGCGCCCGCTCGCCGAAGAGCTCGCCACGCTCCGCCTCTACCTCGATCTCGAACAAGCCCGCTGGCAGCACCGCCTCGCCGTCGAATTCTCCGCCGATTCCTCCGTCGCCGACACCCGCCTGCCCGCCTTCCTCCTTCTTCCGCTGGTCGAAAATGCGATCAAACACGGCGGCGCCACCAGCCCCGACGTGCTTTCCGTCCGCGTCGCCACGCGCCCGCTCGACGCCGACACCACCGAAATCGAAATCGCCAACACCGGCCGCTGGCTCGCCCCCGACGAACCGCGCACGTCGCCCTCGCACGGCATCGGCCTCGCCAATCTCCGCGCCCGCCTGACCCGCAACTTTCCCGGGACACACCGCTTCGACATCACCCATCGCGACGGCTGGGTTTCCCTCCTTCTTCGTCTCCCTCGCCACGCTCCCGCCCGCCCATGATCCGCGCGCTCCTCATCGACGACGAACCTCCCGCCTGCGCCATCCTCCGCACGCTGCTCGCCGATCACCCGACGATCACCGTCACCGGCGAAGCCGGCACCCTCGCCACCGCGCGCGCCCAGCTCGAGGCCGGCGATTACGATCTCGTCTTTCTCGATATCCAGCTCCGCGGCGGCGACGGCTTCGATCTCGTTCCCCACGCGCGACCCGGCGCGCGCATCATCTTCGTCACCGCCTACGACGCCCACGCCCTCCGCGCCTTCGAGGTCAACGCCCTCGATTACCTCCTCAAACCCATCGCCCCCGAACGCCTGGCCCAGGCGCTCGCGCGGCTCGACACCCCCGCGCGTCCGTCACCCGTCGCCCCCGCCCTCGATCCCGACGACCGTCTGCTCCTCCACCTCGGTCCCGGCCACGAACGTTTCGTCCGTCTCGCCGACATCCGTCTCGTCTCATCCTGCGAAAACTACAGCGAGGTTACCTTGGGCAACGGCGAACATTTCCTCGTGCGCAAGACCATGAAAGCATGGGAGGAACAACTCCCTTCCGCTCGCTTCGTCCGCGTCCATCGCACGACACTCGTCAACCTCGCGCATGCCACGCGTCTCGAACGCGAAACCGACGCGACGTCGCACCTCCACCTCGAGGGCGTCGCGGCGCCTGTCGCGGTCAGCTACCGCTTCCTTCCCGCCCTGCGCCAGAAACTCGGGGCCCGAAGCGAACGCTGAGTCGTAACCCGTTCTCCCTTCGCTCACCAGCGAACGCGCTCGTCACCGATCCTCCGGCGTTCGTCACCGGATCATTGCCCCTCTGCGGCAAGGATTCCTGCCTCCGGCCAAAGCGTCCGCGCGCCGCGCCACGCCCAGTCCTCGCCATGCTTCCTTCCACGCCTCCTGCCCCCGCCCGTCGCCGTCTCGCATCGTTGATTTCGCTCGCCCTCGCCGCCGCCCTCACTCCCGCACACGCGCAGTTCACAGGTTTCACCGGCGCCTTCGCCCCCGAAAACTGGATGTTCACGTCGGGCGGACTCGAAGCCGACGGCACGATCTCCAGCACCCAGCTCACGCTGACCGGATCGCGCACCGGCGACAGCATGATAACGCTGACCACCTACAGCATCAAGCTCAGCGACAGTTACCGCATCAGCTTCGACTGGTCTTTCACCAGCTACGATATCAGCCCCGAGTGGGATCCTGCCGGTTTTTCTCACGCGTGGGGCCACCAGCTAACGGACGACGGTGGAGAGCTGACGCAATCTGGCTCGGTCACCAACGCTTATTTTGGCGGCGGCACGTTCGCGTTCTACGCCTCCTCCGATAATTGGGGTAACCCTCTCGACGGCGCCTCGCACCTCGAGATCACCAATTTCCGCTTCTCGTTCGCCGATCCCGACGACGACGGCACGGACAACTATCCCGACAACGGAGGCGCCACCATAGGCGGTGGTGGGGACGGAGGTGGTGGGGACGGAGGTGGTGGGGACGGAGGTGGTGGGGACGGAGGTGGTGGTCTATTCGAGCACTACTGGACGGGCGCCACCGACAACAACTGGTCCACCGCCGGCAACTGGTCCGATGGCGTGCCGACCAGCGAGACCTCAACCGGGATCTTCGACGCCACCGTCGACATCACCAGCTCCGCTGAAGCGTATTCAATTTACTTGGAGAACTCCACGCTGAACGTCACCGCCAACGGTGTGCTCAAGATGGACGCCGATGAGTGGACTTCCCTCGCCGCCGATCACGGCTCGGTCCTTCAGATCTCGGGAGAAGACGCGCGCTGGGAAGGCGGCAGTCTCACCCTCTACACCGCCACGGCCATTTTCGACGAAGGCGCCACAATCACGACAACGGAGGCCAATCTTGCCACCATCTGGGACGACAACATCGCCTCGGCCACGGTTAAAAACGGCGCGGAATGGACGACCGGCTCTTTCAACATCGCCGGAGCCGGCGCGGCCAGCATCACGGTCGATGGCGGCACACTGATCGCGCTCGATACGTCGTCCATCAACCTGAATGGCAGTCTTGTTGTTACGAACGGTGGCACGCTCCAAACCGGGATGAACGAAAACGCCAGCCTCCTCATCAGCGCCGGCTCGCTCACGGTCACGAAGGGCGGCACGTGGACCAGCCCTACCTCGGCGATAGTGGGCTTCGGAGGCGAAGGCACGCTCACTATCTCCGAAGGCGGACAGGTCACTCTCGGATACATCGAGGGCGGACGTTTTTCCGGCGATCACGGCATCATCACGATCGACGGTCCCGGCTCGAAGCTGACCACGACCGGTCTTTACCACGCGGACTACGACATCACCTCGGGCGACATCCTCGGCTCCTTCGGCACCGCCACGATCACGATCACCAATGGAGGCCACTACCATGCCCAAGCTCCCGAGCTCTTCCTCGGTTATGAAAACTCCGGCTACGGCACCACCGTCACCGTCTCCGGCGATCAATCTCAGTTCACCGTCGACCATTCCCTGAACATCGCAACCTTCGGCGAGGCCACGCTCGTGATAAGCGACGGCGCCACCGCCACCGCCGGCCAGGTGTTGATCGCCTGGGGCTCTTTGAACGGACTCGCCGGAAATATCAAAGGCACCGCCACCGTCACCGACGCCGGCTCGACTTGGAGGATCGGCGACTCTCTCGATATTGGCAGCTACAGCAGTCCGGACGATTACACGATCGGCACGTTGAACATCGCCGACGGCGGCACGGTCACCGTGGCCGACGGCACCGGTGCGATTCAGCTCGAACTAAATTCCGTCATCAACATCGGCACGGGCGGCACCGCCGGCACGCTTCAAGCCGGCTCCCTCGCACTCGGTGGCGCGCTCGCCTTCAACCACACCGACAACATCAGTTTCGACATCCCCATTTCCGACTACAACCCGACGATCGGATCCGGAGTCCTCCTCAAAACCGGCACCGGCACCCTCACGCTCGCCGGCGAACACACCTACACCGGTCAGACCAATGTCACCGGCGGCACTCTCAATCTGACCGGCGACATCTCCGCGAGCAGTCTCACCACCATCAGCGATCAAGGCACCCTGAGCGGCACCGGCACGGTCGGCACGCTCACGATCGCCGACGGCGGCACCCTAGCGCCCGGAAACTCCCTCGGCACGCTCTCCGCCGGCTATACGATCTTCGAATCCGGCGGCACCTTCGCCCTCGAAATCGCCGGCACCACCGGCTACGCCGGCACCGCCTACGATCTTCTCTCGATCTCCGGCAATCTCTTCCTCCCGGCCACCGCCGATAGCCCTTTCGTCATCGATCTCATCTCGCTCAACGGCCTCGTCGCCGGCGCTCTGGCCGACTTCGATCCCACCGCCGACTACTTCTTCACCTTCGTCACCACCACCGACGGCATCCACGAATTTTCCTCCGACATCTTCTCGATCCTCACCGATCGCTTCACGAATCCCTTCACCGGCTCTTGGTCCGTCTTGCTCACCAACTCCGGCCACGATCTCACCCTCGCCTACACCGGCGCCGGCGCCAGCGCCATCCCCGAACCTTCCACCTACGCCGCCATTCTTGGCGGCATCGCGCTCCTCGCCGCAATCGCGCGTCGACGTCTGCGCTCCGCTCGTTCTTGTTCCTGTGGCTGATGTCCACCGAACCTCCGCTTTCCCCCGGCAACGCCGCCCGGCCGCGAGCCGGTTCCGGCCAGCTCAACCCCGAGTGGAACACCAAGGCCGTCGAGCTGCGCATCAAGAAACCGCTGCACCGCCGCACTTGGTTTCGCCGCACCGCCCTCGTGCTCGGTCTTCTGACCCTCGTCGGCGGTGGCTCCGCCGCCTTCGTCTTGCGCGACTGGCATCGCGAGCAACTCGCTGAACTCGCCCGGCAGCGCCGCGGCGTCGACGCGTTCCTGCGTAGCGACGAATTCGCCGCCTTTTCCCGCGAAGTCGACGCCCAGTTTCTCGCCGCCATCAACTTCACGGTCACCCGGCCCGACGCGGTCCGAAATCTCTGGCCTGTCGCCATCGAATTCGAGCGCCGGCAAAATATCCTTCCTTGGCATCTGGAGCTTTTGCCCCTGCCCGTCTCGACCACCCGCGAGCCCGCCCGCATCGCCGCCGCGATGGATCACTTGGGGTCGCTGCTCACCCGGCGCGGCGTCGTCTTCGACGAAGCCGCTCAAGAACAAGGCCGCTTGCTTTTCCTTCGCCTGCTCGGCCCGCAGATGGAAAATTTTCTCCGCCGCGCCCCCGAGCACGCGTTCCCCTCCATCGGGGTCGATCGAGCCCTGCAGGAACGCATGGTCCTCGCATATGCGGCTCGCACCCGGGAAAACGTTTCTCCGGCCGACGCCCTGCGGCCCTTCGCCATCTACGCCGTCCTCGGCCCGCCTCTCTGGAAAGAACTCGACCAGGTTCGCGCGAAACTGCCTCCGCCACCTCGCTAGCGAATCAGGCGGCCGCGTGCCGACGTCCGTCGCCCTGTCGCATGCCTCGCTCGCTCGTGGCGCCGCCAACCCGCTTGGCCGGCGAGCTCGTCACCAATATCTGAATACGCCCGCGCGACGGCGGCGTCGCCGGTCCGCTCGCGGCCGCTCCGCGGTCACGCGAATCGCCTGCAATGCCCTTATATCGCGCCGGCCTTCACGCGCTTGCCTCCGCTCATTTCGCAGGCCCAAGCTCCTCGACCTCATGAACAAAACCCTGCGATCTCTCGCGTTCACTCTCGTCGCCTTCTTCGCCGCCCACCTCGCGCCCGCCGCCCAGTTCAAGGCGGTGCTCTTCACCAAAACCGTCGGCTGGCATCACGACTCCATCAACGCCGGCGTCACCGCCATCCAGCACCTCGCCCAGCTCCACGACTTCGAAGTCTTCTGGACCGAGGACGCCTCGCGCTGGTGCAACGACCAGGAGCTCGCAAAGTATCAGGTCGTCATCTTCCTCCTCACCACCGGCGACGTTCTCAACGACGAGCAGCAGGCCGCGTTCGAGCGCTACATCCGGAACGGCGGCGGCTTCGTCGGCATCCACAGCGCGTCCGACACCGAATACGAATGGCCGTGGTTCACGAAAATGGTCGGCCACATGTTCCACATCCACCCCGCCGTCCAGACCGCCACGCTGAAGGTCGAGGAACGCGACTTCCCCGGCATGGATCGCTTCGCGAAACGCTTCCTCTTCACCGACGAGTGGTATGAATTCGGCCCGCCCACCTCGAACAACCTGAAATTCCTCCTCTCGATCGACGAAAAAACCTACAAGCCCGCCGCCAACTGGGGCTTCAAGAAGGGCGAGGGCATGGGCGACTTCCACCCGATCGCTTGGTATCAAAACTACGACGGCGGCCGCGCCTTCTACACCGCGCTCGGCCACCTGCCCGCCACGTATTCAGATCCCAACTTCATGCACCACGTTTACGGCGGCATCTACTGGGCCGCCACCGGCAACGGCTTCACCGCCGAGTAACCCCGCGCTCCCGACAGCGTAAAGCGGGGGCTTTCGCCCCCGCCCAAAATCCCGACCGCCCAACCCAACCACGAGCGAACCGCATCTGGCCCCCAGGCTCTCAGCTCTAGGCTCTTGGCTCTGAGCTCTGGGCCCCCAGCTTTCCCCTCTCAACTCAACCCTCAACCCTCAACTCGCCCCCACCTCCACCGTAACTTTCTTCGCGCCACGGGGTCTTCTCATCGTGCGCATCGTGCAAATCCTCCTTACCGCGCTCGCCGTGCTCGTCGCGATCATCGGCGGGGTTTTCACCGCCGCCGTCGCCGCGGTCACCGTGTTGGTCGTATTCATCACCCGCCGCCTCTTCGGCAAGCCCCGCGCCATCCCCGCCCGCGTTCGCACCGCTCCCGTCCGCCGCCCCGCGACCTCAGCCGGCGACGTGATCGACGTGACCGCGACCGAAATCTCCGATTCGCGGCACCTTCGCTAACAACGTCGAGCCGTTCGCCTCGCCGCCCGCCCGGCCCGCCCGTCATCCCTCACCACTCAGGGGACGTCGCGGGCTTTTTCATTCCTACGCAACCCGGCTCCTCCGCGCCACGCTCGCTGCCGCCAACGCCACTCCCGCACCGGCCAGGCCCGCCCAAATCCATGCCCGCGTCACGCGTTTGCTCCGCTCGGCGCGCCAGCCGCCGCGCGCCGTTCGCCGTCCGCCCGACGCTTCAAATAGATTGCCTTCGCGTCTCCCGGGCTGCGGGCGCGCCCTCCGCACATGGCGCCGCAAGATCGCGCCCACGATCCATTCCGTGATCCGTGGCGCCACGCCGTATCCAAATTTTGCGACGTGCGACGGCCACCCCACCGGCACCTCCGGCCGGGGCCGCAACGCCACGCTCACCATCGCCTCCGCCACCTTCTCCGGCGAAAAGATCGGTCCCGCCGGTCGCAGCTCCACCCCCGACACATTGGCGCCGTGCTGAAATCCCGGCGTGTCGATCACCGCCGGAAACACCGCGCAGACGTGAATCGCCGGATGCGCGACCATCTCCTGACGCAACGCCGCCATGTAGCCGCGCAGTCCAAACTTCGCCGCGGTGTAGGCCGCCGCGAACGGCACCGGCACGAAGCCGCCGACCGATATATTCGAAATCAGGATACCGCCGCCCTGCCGCACGAACTGCGGCAGCACCGCCTTCGCTCCATTCATCGCCCCGAGCAGATCAACTTCTACGACGCGACGCTGCATTCTCGCGTCCGCCTGCAGCACCGTCCCAAACAATCCCGAGCCCGCATTGTTGATCCACACGTCGATCCGCCCAAACGCCTCCACCGCTTTTCGCGCCAGCGCGCTCATCTGCTCCGCATCCGTCACGTCCGCCGGCACCACCAGCGAATGCGCGCCCAGCATCGCGCACTCGCCCGCCGTCTCCCGCAAGCCGTCGCCTGCGCGCGCCGTCAACACCAGCCGCGCGCCACGCCGCGCAAACGCCCGCGCCGTCGCCCGCCCGATCCCGCTCGATGCGCCCGTGATCACCACCACCGCGCAGCGCAGCGGATGCGGCGGCAAAACCGCGCGCGTCCCAACTTTTTCGATACTCATCGCGCAACATAGCCCCGCCTCGCCATCCCGCCTCCCGGCCCTCCCCCGAACCGCGCACCCAAATTTCCACTACACGCCATCCGCTTTGGCATTCCCTCGCGCCCGTCCCCCCACCGCTTCCCGCGCACAACAATCCCGCTTCCGCCCCACCCGTTTCCGCCCCGCTTTTCCGCGTCTCCGTCCGCGGTTCACCGCTTTTCCGCTTCTTCCCTCGGGGGAAACTCACGCCATTTCGGGCAAGCCAAATTTTCTCCGAAAATAACCGAAATCCGCGCACAAACGCATTGACGGAGATTTTTGCGGCTTCAATAGGTTGTGGTCGCCGCGGCTGGGGACCACATCCTGTTGTGGTCAACAACCGGTCAATAACTTCCAACAAGTTTCGTTCGCCCGAGTCCCCCGCCGCCACAAAGAACCGACCTCCCCTGTCGTTCCCGGCCATTTTTTGTCTCCTCCCGTCCACACCTTTGCCATGCACAAAACCTTCCAAGTCGGCGCCAAGACCTTCGTCCTCGATCAAGCCAAAGCTGAAGCCGCTTTCGCCGCCAAAAAGGTGATCAACGGTCGCGAGACCATGACCTTCAACCTCCTCCCGCTGAAATACCAGTGGGCCTACGACCTCTACCGGAAGATGAAGGCCAACCACTGGGAGCCCGAGGACATCCCGATGGGCAAGGACATCGAGCAGTGGCGCGACGAAAAAGCCGTTTCCGACGTCGAGCGCTGGATCATCCGCATGGGCATCGGCTACTTCTCCGCCGCCGAGGGCATCGTCGGCGACAACATCCAGCACGTCGTCCGCGAACTCGTCACCGCCCCCGAGCTCAAGCTCGTCCTCGGCCGCCACGCCCACGAGGAAAACATCCACGCCGACTCGCTGCTCTACATGATCGCCTCCCTCGGCATCAACCCGCACGAGTGCGAAGCGATGTTCGACGACATCCCCACGATCGTCCGCAAAAACGAATTCGTCACCAAGGTCTCCCACGCGCTCCGCCGCGACCTCGACCTCACCAAGCCCGAAAACAAACAGCTCCTCGCCAAAAACATCTTCGTCTTCGGCCAGTGCATGGAGGGCACCCAGTTCTACGGCCTCTTCGGGATGATCCTCTCGCTCTACCGCCAGAACAAATTCCCCGGCATCGGCCAGATGTTCCGCTACACCCTCCGCGACGAGTCCAACCACATCGAGGTCTTCCGCAACCTCTTCATGGATCTCATCGAGGAAAACCGCGAGATCTGGACGCCCGATTTCAAGGAAGAGCTCCGCGGCCTCATGCGCGAAGCCGTCACCCTCGAAAAGGAATTCATCAAGGACTGCCTCCCCGTGAACGCCGTCGGCCTCGCCGCGGACGAATTCGTTTCCTACATCGACTACATCGCCGATCGCCGCCTCGAAGGCTGCGGCCTCACGCCCCTCACGCCCGGCGTCAAGAACCCGCTGCCTTGGCTCGCCGAGATGATGGACATCAAGAAGGAGCAGAACTTCTTCGAGGGCCGCGTCACCGAATACCAGAAGGCGTCCTCCCTCAACGTCGTCTCCGACGACGAATTGTAAGGCCCGCCCGCCTTCGTGCTCTCGCTCGTAATCGTGCTCGTGCTCGCTCCGATCGCTTAATCTCCGACTGATTTTCGATCACGAGCACGAATCAAGATCACCGGCACGTTTTCCTTTCTAGTTTCCGTGCCCCCTCGTTCGTTCCCGCCTCCCGCTTCAACCGCTAACCAACCCGCTCGCGTCGTTCCCGCCTTCGGCTCCGCCCGTTCCGGCCCGGCCACCGCCTTTCCCTTTTTTCCCGCCGTCCATTTCTCAACTCTCATCCCTCAACTTCGTCTCCGCCCGTCCCCCGCCACCCTCAGCCCTTCGCCACATACCATGAGCAGCACGCCCTCCCTCGCCCACGACCTCGCGCTCAAACGCACCGTCCACACGCCCGTCGATCAGAAACCCCACTTCGCCTGGCGTGAGCTGCTCAACGCCGAAGCCATCCCGCTCCCCCAAGTCACCCTGATCTGCCCGCACGGCGAAGAGCGCTTCGTCCTCGCCGAAGTCGCCGACACCCTCGGCAAAGCGCTGACCAACGTCTGCCTCGCGCGCGGCGACAAAGACATCTTCAACGACACCAACAAAGCCTGGGTCGTCCGCATCTGCCGCGAACTCGCCGGCAACCTCACCGACCTCGCCCGCATCACCTCCGCGCCGGTCAAGCTCACCCTCGACGCCCTCTACGAGCTCATCGAAAAGACCCTCGTCGACAACAACGCCTACTTCGTCGCCAAGAGTCTTCTCCTCAACCGCGCCCGCAAGATCTCCGTCAACCGCGAGGCCGCGGTCACCTCCACTCTCCGCGTCATCCGGCGCAACAATCAGGTCGTTCCATGGAGCGACCAGAAGGTCGAAATCGCCGTCCGCAAAACCTTCCTCTCCCTCCAGCGCGACTCCGCCCCTGCCGTCGCCATCACCAAAGCCGTTTCCGAGCGCGTCCACGCCTCGAAACAAAGCTTCGTCCACATCGAGGAAATCCAGGACATGGTTCAGGAAGAGCTCATGAAGGCCGGCCACTTCAAGGTCGCCGAAGCCTACATCCTCTTCCGCGCCCAGCGCTCCATCGCCCGCGACGCCGGCTCGATCGACGGTCTCGCCGCCATCGAATCCACCGTCGCCACCGCCCCGTCCCCCGACACCGCCGGTCAGGCCGCGATGATCGTCGTCAAACGCGCCGACGGCACCAACGACTTCTGGGACGGCGCCGACCTCCGCAAGCGCATCGAGTTCGCCCGCATCGGCCTCGATCTCTGCCTCTCCAACGACGAAATCGAAGTCGAACTCCGCCGCTCCGTTTACGACCAGATTTCCCAGAAGGACCTCGACGCCACCATCGTCCTCAACTCGAAGACGCTCATCGAAAAGGACGCCGACTTCGCCAAGTTCGCCGGCCGCATCCAGCTCACCTACATCTACGAAGAAGTCCTCGGCTGGGACATCATGCGCGACGGCATCGGCTCCCTCAAAGCCGCCCACCAGCGCGCCTTCAAGAAATACCTCGAGCACGGCGTCGCCATCAAACGCCTCAACCCGCGCCTCCTCGACTACGACCTCGACGCCCTCGCCGCGATCCTCGATCCGTCGTCCGACCTCGAGTTCGACTTCCTCGGCATCCAGACGCTCTACGATCGCTACCTGATCATCGACAAAACCAAGAACCCGCCGCGCCGCATCGAGACGCCGCAGTTCTTCTGGATGCGCGTGTCGATGGGCCTCTTCCTCGACGAAAAGGCCGACCGCGAAGAAAAAGTCGCCTCGCTCTACGATCTCTACAAGAGCCGCCGTTTCTGCAGCAGCACGCCGACCCTCTTCAACTCCGGCACGCTCCACTCGCAGCTCTCGTCCTGCTACCTCTACTACGTCGACGATTCCATCGAGGGCATCATGCTCCGCGGCATCGCCGAAAACGCCTTCCTCTCGAAATGGGCGGGCGGCCTCGGCGGCTCGTGGACCGCGGTCCGCGGCACCGGCGCCTACATCGGCGGCACCAACGGCGAATCGCAGGGCGTCATCCCCTTCCTCAAGCTCCACAACGACCAGCTCGTCGCCGTCAACCAAGGCGGCAAACGCAAGGGCTCCGGCTGCGCCTACCTCGAGTCCTGGCACAACGACATCTTCGAATTCCTCGAGCTGCGCAAAAACACCGGCGACGACCGCCGCCGCACGCACGACATGAACACGGCGAACTGGATTCCCGACCTGTTCATGAAGCGCATGGAAGCCCGCCAGCACTGGACGCTCTTCCGCTCCAACCAGGTTCCCGATCTCCACGAGCTTTACGGCAAGAAGTTCGAAGAAGCTTACCTCCGCTACGAACAGCTCGCCGAGGAGGGCAAAATCTACGGCCAGAAAATCGAAGCCCTCGAGCTCTGGAAAAAGATGCTCTCGATGCTCTTCGAGACCGGCCACCCGTGGATCACGTTCAAGGACGCCTGCAACCTCCGCTCCCCGCAGGACCACGTGGGCGTCATCCACTCGTCCAATCTCTGCACCGAGATCACGCTCAACACGTCCAACGACGAAACTGCCGTCTGCAATCTCGGCTCCGTCATCCTCGAGACGCACCTCCTCCCCGACGGCTCGATCGACCACAAGAAACTCCGCGAAACGATCCGCACCGCCGTCCGCGCGCTCGACAACGTCATCGACATCAACTTCTACCCGACGAAGGCCGCCGAAACCTCCAACCGCCGCCACCGCCCGATCGGCCTCGGCGTGATGGGTCTCGCGCACGCGCTCTACCTGCGCGGCCACGCCTTCGCCTCGCCCGAAGCCGTCGAGTTCAACGACGAGGCGATGGAAGCCATCGCCTACTACGCCTACGAAGCCTCCTCCGACCTCGCCGCCGAGCGCGGCACCTACTCGACCTACAAAGGTTCGAAGTGGGACCGCGGCCTCCTCCCCCAGGATACGATTGATATCCTCGAACAGGAACGCGGCGTGCCGGTGGAAGTGCCCCGCGGCGGCAAGCTCGATTGGGCGCCCCTCCGCACGAAGATCGCGAAGCAGGGCATGCGCAACAGCAACGTCCTCGCGATCGCGCCCACCGCGACGATCTCGAACATCACGGCCACGAGCCCCTGCATCGAGCCGACGTATAAAAACCTCTTCGTTAAATCGAACCTCTCCGGCGAGTTCATCGTCCTGAACCCGTTCCTCGTCCGCGACCTCAAGTCCCGCGGCCTCTGGGATCAGGACATGATCGACAACCTGAAATATTTCGACGGCGAGCTGAAGGACATCGAACGCATCCCCGCCGATTTGAAGGCGCGTTACCTGACCGCCTTCGACATCGACGCCAAGTGGATCATCGACGCCGCCGCGCGTCGTCAAAAGTGGATCGACCAAAGCCAGTCCGTAAACCTGTGGATCAAGACTCCGGACCTAAAAACCCTGAGCCACATGTATCGCCACGCCTGGCACGTGGGTCTCAAGACCACCTACTACCTCCGCTCCCTCGGAGCCTCGAACATCGAGAAAGCCACCGTCTCGATCAAAAAAGAAGTCCGCGGCCACGCGGGCACCGCTGAATCCGGCTCTCAGCCCTCAGCTCTCAGCTCTCAGCCTGAAGGCAAGAAGACGTTCACCGCCGAGCAAAAACTCGCCTGCAGCATCGAAGCCATGAGGAATGGCGGCGAGTGCGAAGCCTGCCAGTAGCCCAACATCGTAGACCGTCAGCTCGCTGACGCTCCTTTCAAAGCCGCGACTCACGCCGCGGCTTTTTTGTCGATGCTCGCCCAAGCTTTGCTTTCACTCGGCGCACCCCGCTTCCCCATGAAAACAAAGATCGTAATCGAATGCTCCGGTGGCGTCGTGACTTCAGTTTATAGCAACTCAGACGTGGAAATCACGTTGCTGGACTGGGACGAAGTCGAAGAAGGCGGAGAAGCGGAGCACATCCCGGCAGTCTCGTTGGACAATCTGCCGAGCGAAACGAAAGCGCTGCTAAAATAGCGCACAGATGGAAATCGTCGAGAGCCCATCGATTCGCTGGCTTGAATCGGCTGCAGCGACTTGCGCCAAGCGCGTCGACATCTCGAGCCCGTTCGTCGGCCAAAGCCTCGTTACCTTCCTCGCTGCATTGCCTCGCGTGGTCACAAAGACGCTGCTGACGCGCACGCGCCTCGTCGACTTCGCCTCAGGTGCGTCTGATCTCAGCGCAGTAATCGCTGCCGCCGAAGCGGGCGCAACGGTGCTCGGTCTCGATCGGCTTCACGCCAAAGTCTACGTGTTCGACGAGACCACCGCACTCGTGACATCCGCGAATGCCACCTACTCCGGATGGCATAGAAACGCCGAGTGTGGCGTCGGAATACGTGACACGGACGCTTCGAAGAATCTTTCGGCCAAAATCCGAACAGGTTTCGGCGCATCACCGGCACCTTCATCATGGACGACGGCACAACTGCTAAGCTTCGTTCCTGCCGTCGAGCGCCTCAAATCGCGCATTCCCTCCCGCACAAGAATCCGAGTGGTGGAAGGGGAAGAGCCTACCGATTTCGTTCTCTCAAAATCCGACGCCGAAGAACTCCTTTCGTCAGCGGCATCTTGGACGCAACTCGTCTTCCACGGCGTGCTCCAGATCGGAGCAGTGGAGTTCTCCACTCAGGATGTGGTTGACGCCTGCAGCGCAGAAATCGCGACTCGCTTTCCCTCAAATCGTCATCCACGAGAAAAAATTCGCCAGCAACTCCAAGCGCTGCGTGATCTGGGCCTGATCACCTTCCTTGGTAACGGTCGCTATCGCCTCAGCAATATGCTGCAGGGTTAACGCGATGGGTCCCGGCTTCGTTCTGATCTTTTGGCTCTTCATCGCCGGCGTGTTCGCGGTCATCTGGGCCGCTGCCGTCGGCTTGTTCATCCTCTCGTCCTTGAAGAAATGGCGCGTGCTGAAGTGGCTCTCCGGAATCGCGACGGGAGGGCTCACGGCAATCGGGCTACTCATCGTCGGCCTGTTTACCTACGGCATCATCCGCTCGATGGATCCAAGCGCCGTGTTCGAAAACACGTTCCACCGCGCGCCCGCTTCGAACGTCAGAAACCTTCAGAGCAAAGTCTTCTGGTTCGCAGACACCGGCAGCACTTACCTGCGTTTTGAAACCGACGCCGAAACATTCCGGAGCCTTGTCCCCTCTGAGCTACCACGCATCACGCATCGTGAATACTTGGACAAAGGCTGGCACGGTAGCGACCCGGGACCAGATTGGTGGACGTATGATTTCCCCGCATCCGCTGAAATCCACTTGAAGACGACCGGAATTGGCGAAGGGAAGCGATTCGCCTCCGAGATGGCGCTGATGGTCTATGTTCCTGAGGAGCGCGTCGCCTATTATCATTTCATTGGCATCGACTGAAACTGGGGCTGCTCTCGCTCTCTGCGTCCTTCAGGAGACTAGCTCCGGCTCCTCGATACCGAGCAGCAGCCGTGGAGCATCCGGCATGTCGTTCCCCGCCAGCTCGTGGAGCTGATCGAGAGCACCGACGAGTTCTACGGAGTCTGCAACGCTCATATATGTTCGCGCTCCTCGCAGTTTTCGGGATGGCCGCTCTCGTAGGCGTGCAGCGCGTCTATTATCGCCTGCTTGCTCCCAGGCGCAGGCAAGTCGCCGTGCGTTCTACGAATCTCAGTGTATATCGCCTTGAGTTCAGAGACGGGCTTTGAGTCCCCTTCGGCTTTGAAGAAGGGCGCGAACGCCGTCATCGCCATCCGCTGCCCGTGCTGTGATACTGTCGCAGACTGCGTCGCTTCGCTCCACTTTGCTACCGCAGTCACAACGAGCGTGTCGTGGCGGACGTAGTCCCTGAGGTCTTCCTTCGCCTCGGCGCTCAGGTCACCGAACGTGACAGTTATCCTGATCGGCTTCGTGATGTCCTTCTCGAAAAAGTCTTCTTTCGAGAGAGTCAGAAGGTTGGTCGCACCAGCCTTCGCCTCGCGGAAGAAGACGTTGAGAGCGTTCAGGACCGTCGATTTCCCGGCGCCGTTGGGACCAACTAAGCATGTATAATCGCCAAACTTGACCGTTTCGTCGTTCAGGCACCTGAAGTGCTCGATTCTAGCAGACACTATTTTCATATATATGCGCTATGGCAGCCGAAGGGGTCATGGGGGGGGGCCTCCCCCAATGCTGTCCGGTCAAAAGCCGTTGAGCGTGAGTTGGTTGGGTGGCTCAGGTGGAGTCGCGCTTGTATCGACTTCGGCAAATAGTTCGGGCAGAGGGGTTTTCTGAAACACGTTGACCGAGAGAATTTGGAGAACGGTGGTCAATGAGCGCTGGATGCCGAGTTGCTTGCGCGCGATGGCGACGGCCAGGTAGGTGGCAATGGCCGACCAGAGTTGAACGCGCACGGCGTTCGGTGTAGTGCCAAAAAAACTACGGATGCGCAGGTTCTGTTTGATCCAGCGAAAGAACAGTTCGATCTGCCAGCGCTGGCGGTAGAGTTCGGCGATGAGCAGAGCGGGCAGCGTCCACTGATTGGTCCAAAATGCCATGCGGCGGTGGTGCTCGATGTCGTAGATCCCGACGCGGCGCATCGGCTCGGGCCAGGAGCGGCGCGACGCTTCACCGTTGAACCGTATCGTCTGATCACAACGCAGCGTGGTGGTGCGGTCCACCGGGCGTGACTCGGCCACGTAGAAGCGCAGGTCGGGCCGTTCGCGGATAACAAAGAACGCGCCGGCCCGATCGAATCGCTGCAGGCGCTGCAGATCCAGATAACCGCGGTCCATGACGTAATAGCTGCCGGCGTCCAGCGGCACTTCATCGAGCGAGGTCATCTCGTTTTTTCCTCCCGCGGTGATGGTCACGAACGACGGCAGCGGCCCGCGCAAATCGAGCAGCGTGTGCATCTTCACCGCTGCATCGGTGCCGGTCCAGTTGGCCCACGGACACAGAGCGAGACTCAGGTCGATCATCGTGGCGTCCAGCGCGTAGATGTCCGCTCCGAGTTCGAGCGCGGTGGGCTCGTCGCGATAGAGTCGGCGGGCCCGGTGCATCAAGCGCTGCGCGAGATCCGCGAAGAAGCGCCAGTCCCGATGTTCGTTGGCGTCGGCGAGGGTGCTGCGCCGAACCGGTCGGCGAAACCCAAGATGATAAGCGATCGAACGCTGCGCGCTGAGGCACGCTTCGATGTCGCGCAAACTCTCACGAAACGTGAGCTGCGCAAACACAAGGGCGGCGAAGTGCTCCCACGCGGTGAACTTCAACTTTGCCGAATCCAATCCATGGATACGGGCGACCCGTTGAAACTCCCAATGCGGCACACGAGCGAGGATCTGCGAGAAAACGAACTGACCGGACTGCATCCGACCAGCCCTGAAAAACACCGCCGGCGGTCAAATCGTGAGCAGCCTTCGGATCACGCAACTCAACACCGTTGCGGGGATTACATCCAAGTGCGATCGGCTACACCGGACAGCATTGGGGCCTCCCCCGATCTTTCGGACACGTAGTTCAGGGTGATTTTATTTCAGTTAAGCAGCCGAAGGGGTCATGGGTCGACTATTGACAGAGCCGCCATTCGCCGCGCCACAGGCTCCAGCAATCAGCCGGTCTCCGACACGCTTCGGGATCGGTGGCATTTGATACAGTGAGTTGAGCGGAGGACGCCCTCACCGACCGCGAGAGCAGCCGAACCGATCACGTCGCCTACGGCGACAGACCAATCCGGGGCGCGGGCAGAGAGCGAAAGCGGCTTGAGCAGGAAAGCTGGCGGAGCCCAAACGCTGCACACCTGCGTCTCCGACCACCAGCCAAAACCTTGCGCTTTTCTTATTATTCGCGCACTGCCTCTACTCTCCTCGAGGCTACGTAACTTTTCGGCCAGCCGAGGAAGCGTTCGACCAGAATCTCGCAGTCCCGAAACAGCGTCTCCATCTCCGCACGCGTGAGCAGACGCGTATGCGATTCGATCCACCCGATCGCGTCGGCATCGAGCCACCCGCGCGGCGTCAGCCATCGCCCTGCCCACCGCCGCCAACGCTTCGGCAGCCAATGAACAAACGGCGCCAGGTAGTGCGGCTCGAACCAACTCTCCCGCGCCGGTGTTTGGATCCACAACGCCCGCCCTACCCGCCGCGCTTCCCGAGCAAAGGCTTCCTGCCGCTCCCAGCCACCGACGTGCTCCAGCGTCGAATTCGAGAATACAATATCGTAGCTGCCATCCGCAAATGGCAGCGCGCACGCATCACCCACCATCGTGCCCTCCAACCGCGCATCCGAGTTCAGCAGATCGATCCGCGCGATTCGAACGGGTCCATTTTCCCACGCGCCTCGCGTCCCGCCGAGATCGAGCATCGTGTGATGCAACTCCGGACGGATCCGCTCCACAAACCAGCGAATTCGTCGAGGCCGCCAAACCCGAAACGCCGCGTTATATATTTTCGTGATCACCGCGACCTACGCCGTGACATAGCTGGAAAAGCTCAAACGCTGCCCACCTGCTTCTCCGACCATCATCTAAAATCGTGGGCTTTAGTTAGTTGGCCCGCACTCACGGCGCGTGGTCGCTAACTTTTGGTGGAGATCGCCACCGGATGATTCAACGAACCGATTAACGTGTCCGGGAACGCATCCAGAGCAGGCGTCGCCGTTGGTTTGGATGTTTGTTCTGCCCGGATAGCTTGGGTCTCGCGATACTCACGCGCTTCTGCCAGCTTGGTGATTGCGATGGGATGGTGGTTCTTTTCGGCGAACTCACGGATCTCATCGAGCGATATACGAAAGAACTCTTTCCGTCCATTCACGAGATTCACGCGCTTCTCCTCGAACTGATCGTGAATCTGCGCCTCGAGCGCGGGTGCGTTCTCCGTGTAAAACATCGCATGCACATCGAAAGGAAACGGCACCGAGGCATCGCCGAGTTCCTTAATACGCTCTAACGGCTCCAATCTGCGTGTCATGCCGATCTTGAACACATCGTCGCCAAACGAACCGATGTTAGAGATGACATAGACATGGCCTGCTTTCGTCATCTGAGCCCGAGATATTGCACGGGCCTTCTGTTCCTGAGCCTGGGCTAATTGCACCTGGAGCGCGGCGACTTTCGCGTTTATCTCATCGAGATTCTCGCCCTTCGCCTTCGCGAGTTCGGCGCGGGCTTTCTCGAGGGCCTTCTGGAACCGTTTCTCTTCGTCTTCAGCGTCTCTCTTCGCCCGCTCGATCTCGCGTTGAACCTTCTCCTCTTCGCGCATCTCTTCGGCGATCCGGCGTTGCTCCTCCCTCTCCTCGAAGATCTTTCGCTCTAGTTCGTGGGTGAGGTGAAGCTCTTCGATTTTGGCGGCCAGATACTCCGGCATTAATCGGATCTGGTTAACCGTTCCCGTTTTGTTGATCGCGTCGAAGGCGCGGCGGATCCGCTCTTCCATGGCGGACGCATTGTTCCATTTGACCTTTGCAATCAGCCCATCGCACTCGCCATTGAATGCGCGCAACATGAGCTTGATAGCCTGCTTGGTCATGCGTTCTCCCTCTTTGGCGCTTCCGCCAACGCTCCATGAGGTCGAGCAAACAGCGGCCCGCCCTGAGGCTATCAGGTCTTTCTGCCGGGCGTAGTTCTTCTCAAGCCTCGCCTTGTATTCCTCGGATGTCCGGAAATCAAAGTGCGGCTTGTAGAGGCCGAACGACTGAAGCTCCAGAGTCTCTTCAACCTGTGCGAGTTGGAAGCTCAAGCGATCATAGATCGATTTGGCGTTGGAGTATTGCTCGGAGAGAGATTGCAGCGACGTTCGCTGATTCGCCTCCTGCACAAGGTGTCGCTGGGAAAGCTCGGCGAGTAACAATTCTCGCTTCGCAATCTCGGCGTCTTTATCGACGATGTCTTTATAGCGCGAATATAGTTCGTCTTTCTCGCGTCTTACGCGACCAAGTCGCCTGGCGACGATAACAATCTCTACGACGAGCAATGTTGTAATCACCGTAAACACGGCGGCAGTGGTGGGGTCGGGCTGGAACGACATAAAGTGGTGCAGGCATCCGAGCCAAAATTGAGCGGAGCACGCCTTCACCGACCGCGAGGGCAGCCGAACCGATCACGCTCGCAATGCGAGCAGACCAATCCAGAGCGCGGGCAGAGAGCGAAAGCGGGGGTGAACAGGAAAGCTGGAGGAGCCCAAACGCTGCACACCTGCGTTTCCGACCACCAGCCCGAAATCGCCACTCATTCGCTCAGAAGCGACTTTCATCGCGCATAGGAGCTGCGCAGCAGTGCCCTACTCCACTCGGTTGGCGCCGAACTCCGTCACCAGGGCATCCCGCTGCGTCCAGAGGATCGGTTTGATCCCATAGGCCCGCAATGCGTCGATGTGGTCAGCGGATGGCTTTGCGTCCCTGTCATTGATCACCGCATACGCTGCGAAACGGTCGTTGCCTCGCTGAAGCCTCACATCGTTGACGGCAAACGCCACGCTCGTCGCCAGATCGCGCGTGAGCGCATTGACCGCCTGCATCACAGACTCCGGCCGCTTTCCGCTCTCGGTGAAAGCGAAGTCGAATTTGTGATCGAATCCACTGCGACCTGCCAATTTGAGATCGCGGAAGAAAGGCACGCGATTGTCGCGCAGGAAGTTCGCCACGTCTTCTTCGAAGAATTGCAGCACGTGCGTCTGCCCCATGACCGAGAGATCGTGAATCGCGAGGATCGCCTGGATGAGATTGTGCTTCTTCTGTGGGAAATCCCGCTCCGTTGCCGTGACGACCAGTTGGTCGCCTTCTTCCAAACGAACACCGAAGCCGTTCAGGATTTGGCGCACGTGCGCCTCGCGTTTCTCCGTGTTGATCTCCAGCCCCATATCACGGAGATCGCCAATCGTGTAACCATCATCCGTGAGCCGGATGGAGTCGCCCTGCTGGTCGACGAAGATCTGGATCTCGTCATTGTGCGGATCGAGAAATGGCGTCGAGATGAGCGTGTAGCCACCGCCCGTCTCAAGGCGAAAGCCTTCCTTGAGCCACGACAGATATCCGTCGATCAGACGTTTTCCCTCGGCGGCAAGCATCGGCTAGAGTTCTTCTTGAATAGGCGGCGTGTCCTGGACGTTGCAGAACCGCAGAAATGCGACAAGCCACGAGACATCGTTCGTGTCCGCCGGTGCGGCGAATTGCGCCAGATCCTCCGGAAGAAACGCCACTCGATCCCCGAACCCTTCGCGATAGAGGTGAATGTGAGTCCCGGTCAGCCGTTCGTTTGGCCGGTGCGGAGCATCAGCCGGATTTCGATGCGGACGCCCGTCGATATCGATCCGGGCAAGCACGTAAATCTTGCGTGCCCGAGTTTGAAACTTCAGCCGTGCGCGTTTCCGGTTCCCGCGATCGAGATCGAGGATGAACTGCTCCCGAATTCCGATGGCTTCCAGCGCGTATTCGGAACCAAACGCTTGATCCGCGGGAAGCTGATCGTCGCCACGCGTGCCTCGAACTTCTTCGGCATAAGAAGCAGAGCATCCGCTTCGGACTGAGTCAGCGCCATAGGATGAGACAGTGAGTTGAGCGGAGGACGCCTTCACCAACCGCGAGAGCAGCCGAACCGATCACCGTGGCAGGCCACGTGACCAATCCGAGGCGCGGGCAGAGAGCGAAAGCGGGATTGAGCAGGACGGGCTCAAGGGGACGAAAGCTGGAGGAGCCCAAACGCTGCACATCTGCGTCTCGGAAAACCAGCCAAAATCTTGCGCTTTTCTTGTTATTTACGCTTGGCGCCGGCTCTCCTCAACGCGACGTGGCTTTTCCGCCAGCCGAGCAAACGTTCGACCTGAAGCGCGCAGTCAGGAAACAGCGTCCATCTCCGCCAGCGTGAGCAGACGCATGCGATTCGATCCGCACATTCGCACCAGCTCTTTTCCCCCCCCTCGTGTCCGCCAAGAATAGAGCATCGTGGAGCGTTCCTCCGGACGGACTCGATCTGGAAACCATCGCCCCCCCGAGGCCGTGATCACCGCGCTACCCGTCGTGAGCGGATCGCAGATTCCTCAGTCCGCATCATACACCTCCAGAAGAACGATACCCACCCCCTCGTTCTTCCCACGGACGATAAAGGAATAAACGCCGGGATTAAGCGTGATCAACAAGGCGGAAGAGGTCGTGTCCGTTTCAGCAAAGGGCGCCACCCCCAGCCGGGCCGAGACCGATGTGATCTCCGCCGCATTTTCATCACTCGCCCAATCATCGTTGCCGGCGAGCATACCCGCACTGCCGTGGAGTTCCAGCACGGGATCTTGGAGCAGCTCCCCCAAATTCAACCCTTGTGCCGCGAGACTCTTACCCGACGCCCGCACCAACACGCGCTTCGGCTGGTCGCCGCGCACCACAAAGCCGCCGATCGCAACCCGGTCTCTCAAGCCGGCCCGCGCCCGTGTCGCGATGCCCTCGAAGCGCGCCCCGGGAGTGCCTGGCTCGGCATCATACACCTCCAGCAATACGATGCCAGCCGTGTCCGAGGCCCCCTTCGCCACGAAACTATAGGCACCGGGCTCCAAGGTCAGCACCAACGCCGCGGACTTCTTGTCGATCGGCGGTATCTTAAACGCTCCGACGACGGCGCCGTGGTAGCTGACTGCGTCCTCCGCCGATGTATCGACAAAATCGTCGTTGGAGGCGATCAGGGCCTGGCCGCGATAAACCTCCACCACCGGATCGGCCATCACTTCGTTCGACGGCAACCCTTGAAATGCGAGGGAGTATCCTACCGCCCGGATCAGCACGCGCCGAGGCGCCGGTCCGCTGATGGCGAACCCGCCGATCGCCACGTTGTTGCCCGTCCCGCTGTGTGCCCGGGCCGCGATGCTCACGAGCGCCGTCGGCGGCGTTCCTACCGTCATCACGAACGACGCGCGGACGAGCTTCGGCACAACGCCGTCCTCTTTGGCCGTCACCGTCACGGTCCACGACCCCTCTTCCTCCGCCCAGCCCCACAACGTGCATTCCTCCTCGTCGAAATGGAAGAACCCTTTCGGCAGCCCGGAGATCGAGTAGCTCATCGCGGCTCCATAAATTTGCTGCCGGAAAAATTCTTTGAAGCTGCGAAAGAACTTCTGGTCCCGTTCCACACCAACCGCCGGAAGGTCGGATACCACGACGGGGCCTAGCATCGGCTCTTTCGAGGCGACCCTTGTGACACCAGTCCGGTCCTGAAATCTAACGTAGGAGAAGGAGCTCAGATCACGCGCGACCAGGAATATGCTGCCGCCCCGGTTGCCAACGGCATAGCTGCCATCCGGGAGCACGACTATATTTCCGAGGCCTACAGACCGTCCCAAATCGGCGGTTAGCCGAATACTGGCCACCTCCTTGCCCGCGGCCGTCCACTTCTTCACCCAGGAGCCCTCCACCGCACCGACGATTGATCCATCGGCGAGCACCGTGATTCCAGACACCTGCTGATCCCCTGCCACCACCAACGTCACGTCCCGCAGCTTAGCCAAGCTTCTGGGGTCGAACACATGAATGGCATGATCGTTCCATCCAATCGCATAGAGGAGTCCATCAAGGCCGACGCAGAGCCCCGTAGGATCGGTGACACCCTGGCCGAAGTGAATCACCTCCTCCGTCCGCCGATTGAACCTCATAAATCGGCCTTGAAGACCCACACGATAGGTTCGGTCCGTCCGGTCGTCGGTCGCGAAAACATAATCTCCATACACGCCTATCCCACCATGATGAGATCGACCGACCCCTCTGAACTGTCCTTCAGCGTAGTGCCGCCATGGCATGGTCGGGTCGCTCGGGGAATAAAGAGAAAGCGTGGGCGTGGACGCCCCATCGTAGATCCAAAGATCTCCGGATCCGACAGCGACGAAATTGCGGAATCCCTCCAGCCCCTCGCCTCAAGTCGGCCGAATGATGTCGGGCATGGTGTTGTCCCCCTTCGGGTATTCGGTGATGCGATCATCGAACGCGACGAGCACCTTTGAGGTCTGTGCATGACCGCGTCCGACCAATCTACCGCAAACCATGGCCGACGTTAATAACCAGCACCCAAGTCGGCGGCCTCCACTCACCGTGCGGCAACGACGTAAAAGCGGGTTTGAGCGAGAAGAACTCCACATGGAAAAGCTGGCGGCCCAAAAACGCTGCACACTTGCGTTTCACAAACCAGCCAAAATCTTGCGCTTTTATCCGGCCGGCACTCACGGCGCGTTCCCACTCGGTTTTTGAGGAGCCGGCCACCGGATGATCCCATTAAAATCTCCGACTTCAACACGGCGCGGCCGTCCTGAACTCCGGCGGTAGGACTCGGAGCTTTTGCCACGCGTTATCCATAGCGCCTGAATAGTATATTAATTTCAATAGATCGGAAAATGCGGCGCCCTTTCGACATTAGGTGGATCCTCCCAGTCGGAATATAATTCATTTGCGGCGCGATTTACCGATAATTCACAAGCATCCTCGTTTTTTATACGGACGGCTCTCGCGGGCTTGCCAACACGCGACCAAACAAATTTCACCCCCGCGTGAAACTTAGCACCTCGGGCAAACTCTCCCGTTATAGCATCACTATTGCGCTTTTTTTGACGACCTACTGTTTGTCCCATGCGCAAGCCGTCATCACCTGGGGGACACCCACTTTCATCAGCGGCGATGCTGACGTTGCTGCTGTCGACACGCGACTCTGGGCCTACAATTTCGGCGACGCAACCGTGAGCCCGGTGGTCAATGGCGTCACCTTTACCGGCTACGCGGACGCCTCCAAGCCCACCACCGGCAACTCCGATTTCACGTTCACCACTATAGGGTCGTCCATCTACAATCAGAAGACCGCATTCGGTAATACCGGGGCCTTCTACACCGCCTTAAGCAGCGGTTATCAAGACCTGCTGCGTTCCGCGACCTATTGGTCGACGAATTACTCCACCCCGGAGATCCAGACGATGACGCTGCACAACCTCATCGTCGGCGCCAGCTACCAAATTCAATTCTGGGTCAATGATTCGCGTGCCGGCTACCACAACACCGAAATAGTCACCTTCTCTGATGCAGCCATCGACGGCAACACCGTCAGCGTGCGCTACAGCAACAACGGCGCCACGCTTGGGCAGTATGTGACCGGAGTATTCACCGCCGAGGAAACAGATCAGGTCATCCACCTCGGCCCTTACAGCCCGCAGATCAACGCGGCGACGCTCGGAACCATCGCGATTCCGGAGCCATCCACCACCGCGTTGATCGTCGGCGCGGCCTCGTTGTGCGGCTTGTTGATCTTCCGCCGCCACCGCCGCTCTCGCTAGACTGACAGATCAAAGGACCCGTCCCGCTTCTCGGACTGGCGACTGTGTCGCTCGCAGCGCGGCATTTCGCCCCCGCGCATGACAATCGCAAATAGTATATACATATAGAGGGGAGGTCTGGTCCGCCTATCAACCGACCGACTATCGTCGCGGGCGATCGTTGGTCCTCGATACGCTTCGCAAAGGATAACAGATGATAGTGTGAACGAGCGGACGGAGGATGCTCTGGCCGACCGCCGCCACCCTCTCAGCCCCCGGAAAATTCGCGAAAGTCGCGTTGACTGCCGTTGTGCGGAAGCTCGTCGTCTTCCTGCCTCAACGCCTCAAAAACCCTGCCCCCTTCCCCATGAAACGCCTGCTTCCCCTCCTCCTCGCCGTGGTGTGCACCTTCGCCCACGCCGCCACCGATTGGGCTCCCGCGCCGAGCAATGTCCCCGGCGCCCAGTATCCGCGCCTCGACTCCGAGGGACGCGGCATGTTCCAGATCAAGGCCCCCGACGCCACCACCGTGGAAGTCAACCTGCCGCAGGGCAGCTACCCGCTGACCAAGGGCGCCGACGGCGTGTGGTCCGTCACCACGCCGCCGATCGAACCGGGCTTCCATTACTACGCCTTCCGCGTCGACGGCGTGATGGTTTTCGATCCCGGCAGCCAGGCCTTTTACGGCGCCAGCCGCCATGGCAGCGGCATCGAGGTGCCGGAGCCCGGCGTTGATTTCTACACGATCAAGGACGTGCCGCACGGCGAGCTTCGCGCGAAGTGGTATTTCTCGAAGGTGACGAATTCCTGGCGCCGCCTCATCGTGTATACGCCGCCTGGATACGACACCCAAACGGACCGGCGCTTCCCCGTCCTCTACCTCCAGCACGGCGGCGGCGAAGATGAGACGGGCTGGGCCAACCAAGGCCGGACCGACATCATCCTCGACAACCTCATCGCCGCCGGCCGCGCGCGTCCGATGCTGGTCGTGATCGCCAATGGCAACCTGCCCCGCGAACCCGACGTGACCGCGATCTACAGCCGCGAAGGCATGACCGGTTTCGCCCGCGAACTGCTCGAAAACATCGTCCCCTTCGTCGAGGCGAACTTCCGCGTGCAGCCCGACGCGAAACACCGCGCCCTCGCCGGCCTCTCGATGGGCGGCGGCCAGTCATTCTTCGTCGGCCTCGCGAACACCGACAAATTCTCCGCCGTCGGCGCCTTCAGCACCGGCCTGTTCGGCGGTATCCGCCCGCCGGGCGGAGCCGAGCCCGCGCCCTTCGACGCCGAGGCGGCGGTCCCCGGTTTGCTCAGCGCGCCGCAAACCTTCAACGCCGCCCTCGACCTTTTCTACCTCTCGGTCGGCGAGCAGGACCCGCGAATCGACGCCACGCGCAAGATCGTCGCCGAGTTCCGCGCCCGCGGCCTCGAGGTCGAATTCGCCTCGTTCCCCGGCGGCCACGAATGGCAGGTCTGGCGCAAGTCACTGCACGATTTCGTCCCACGCCTTTTCCGATCGAAATAGCATCTCCACCAAGTTCCTCTGGCGGCGCCAAGGGACCGAGTGAAACGTGAGTCGCACACGTTTGATGCGCCGATAACCGGAGGCTGCGATTACGGTTTCAAGGCGCTGAACACATACTCCTGCTCCTTCACTCGCGTGTGACATTGGAAACACATCGGCCCGGCTTTCGGGCCGACGTTGCGCACGGTGCGGCTGTCCCGGTCGAAGTCCTCGAAACCCCAGCCGCCTGTCTCCGCGTAACGTGCGTCGCGAACCATCACGTTGACCGATTTGCGAGGACCCTGCCGCAGTTGTGGGCCCCGCTCTTCCAGCACGAACCAATCGACCACCAACATCGCGCCTTCGGGGAAGTGTCCGGAGCGATAACCCTCGACCGCTTTCTCGTTCGCGTAGATGTGGCTCATCAACCCGGGAGGCGCGGCGAGTTCACCTTCCTTCGGCGTCGTGGCCGCTGGATTGCCGTTCGGCTTCAGCACTCCGCTGGAAACATGCTGCCACGCGCGATAGCCATCGGGAAATGGCACCTCGGGTGCGGGCGGTGCGGTTTCGGTCGCCAGCAGCGCCGCTCCCAACGAAACCGCGAGCGCCATGCGGAAGAGAAGTCGAGGGTTCATGCAGGTCACCGCAGAACCGACCGCCGAAGATTTCAACGGCAATGCGATGAAGCCTGCCGCGGGCGCCCCGGAGGATGAGCAACGCGGGTTGAAATCTGAAGGCGGTTCGTGCCGATGTGCCCCTCGCGGGTCCGATCGCTTGACACCACGGTTAGACTCCCCCGCTTGAACTTTCTGCCGCGTTGGCCGCGCGTGTTGATGGCCCTGACTTTCGTCGCCCTGCCGACGCTGTTTGCCATCGTCGGCGGAGTGGAGGCGTTGCTGCACAGCACCGACTTCGGCTGGCGTCAGGTGCTCAGCCGCGAAGTGGTCTATTGGACGTCGTGGGTCTTGCTGATGCCGCCGATTTTCCGTCTGTGCCGCTGGTTGCACAAGGGGCCGCGTAGCGGGCCGCGGTATGTGGTGGGGTTGACGGTCGGCGCGGCGCTCACGGTCGTGCTGCTGCCGTTGATCTACGAGATTCTACAGCTCGGTGGTTGGGCCATCGCGTGGAAACTGTCGTGGGTGGCTGAGGCGCCGCCCGCGTTTTGGGCGGACTATCGCGGGCTTTTCTCGCATCTGATCACGGCGTCGGTGGTGATCTTCTCGTGCACGGTCATCGCGTGGTATGCGGTGACGAATTATCGCGAGGCCAAGGAGAGCCGCGTCGAGTCCGCGGAGCTCAACGCGATGCTCCAGCAGGCGCAATTGCAGGCGCTGCGCAGCCAGTTAAACCCGCACTTCCTCTTCAACACGCTGCACTCCATCGCGGAGCTGATTCACGAAAACCCACGTCACGCCGAACAAATGGTGATCCAACTCGGCGAGCTCCTGCGCAAGGCGCTGGAGACGCAGGCGCTCGAGGTGACGTTGCGCGAGGAACTCGAGTTTATTCGGAGCTATCTCGCGATCGAGCAGACGCGCCTGGGGGAGCGCTTGAATCTCGTGTGGCAGATCGATCCGGCGGTGCTGAACGCGCGCGTGCCGAGCCTGCTGCTGCAGCCGATCGTGGAAAACGCGATCCGCCACGGCATCGCGAATTCGCCGCGCGGCGGTCGGCTGGAAATTTCCGCAGCGCGCGCCGGCGATCAACTCCGCCTTGAGGTCCGCGACGATGGACCGGGACTGACAACACAAACAAGTGCTCCCCCGGCGGGCCGGGGAATCGGTCTCGGTCACACGCGCGCGCGGCTCGAACGCCTCTACGGCGCGCGCGCGAGTTTCTCGTTGACCGGCGAGCACGGTGTGGTCGCGTCAATCACCCTGCCGTGGCGCGAGTGAGCGACTCGGCAGACGCGCCCTCCCATGCCAAAAATGCGGACCATCACGGTCGATGACGAACCGGTGGCCTTGCGCCGGCTCTCGCGGCTGCTCGAACGCGCCGACGACGTGGAGATCGTCGCTGCGTGCAAGGATGGGCCGAGCGCCATCGAGGCCGTGCGCGAGCATCAGCCCGATGTGCTGTTTCTCGATGTGCAGATGCCGGGCATGGATGGTTTCGCGGTGTTGCAGGCGTTGCAGGATGTGCGCCTGCCGGTCGTGATTTTCGTGACGGCGTTCGACGCGTTCGCGCTGCGGGCGTTCGATGCGCGAGCGCTCGATTATGTGCTCAAGCCATTTGGCGAGGCACGGGTGCAACAAGCGCTCGAGCGCGCGCGGGTCTGCCTGCGCGGTGAAGCTTCGCGCCAGGAGCAAGCGGAACGCGTGGCCGGATTGCTCGGCACCTCGGCGCGGGCGGGCAGTGCGCGTTGCTTGTTCGTGAAACGCGACGACCGCGTGTTCGTGTTGCAGCCCGCCGAGATCGAATGGGTCGAGGCGGACGGCGACTACGTGCGTATCCATACCGGTGGGACAACGCATTTCACGCGGATGAAGCTCACCGAGATCGAGCGGCGACTCGCGCCCGAGGGCTTCGTGCGCATTCACCGCTCGCGACTCGTGAATTTTTCGCACGTCGCGGAATTTCGTGCGCTGTCGCGCGGCGCGTCCGTGGTGGTGATGAAGAGCGGCGCTCAGCTCGATGCGAGCTATGCGTGCCTGAAAGCGCTGCAGGAAATAGACGGCGCTTAGGACAAGAGTCTGGCCGCGGTCTAACACCCGCGGCGGGCGACGATCTGAGCATGCCCATCGCGCGAACTCACATTTCGCCGAGGGCAATTCAGGTTTGGTCGCAGAACGGTGGAGCTCGCGTGCGCGCGGAGCAGGGTGGTAGCGATGACGACCTCCAACCCTGCAAACTTCCCTGCGCGCCGTGTATTGATTCCAGCGATCCTTACCGGTGGCCTTCTCGCCGGTGTGATCGATGGCGCGCTCGCGTTCCACACCTTTGGCTCGGGCATGTGTTATGGCATCGCGAGCGGAATCCTCGGTTCGAAAGCGTTTCCGCAAGCCGGCGGCGGCGGAGCGGCGATCTGGACGCTGGGGCTCGTGTGCCACTTCCTCGTCGCACTGTTCTCCGCGGCGATCTACTGCGCGTCGAGCGGCTGGCTGACGTTTTTACCGCGCCATTTTATTTTCGGAGGCGTGGTCTGCGGCGTAGGCGTTTACCTGGTGATGAACCTGATCGTGCTGCCGCTCTCGGCGGTGCCATTTCCCGTTGGGCCGTTTACGGTGGAGGGGCTGCGCGGCGGGCTCGTCCCTCATGTGTGGGCGGTCGGCCTGCCGATCTCGATCGCCCTCTGGTATTTTGCGCGGCGTGCGCTCCACGAGCGCTCCGTGACGACCGGCGGCAGTGACCGCTCACGTTGAAGTGAACCACAACAGACCACGATCAAAGCGATCTACGATGCGTTTTCTCGATATCATCAGTCACGATGACAACTTCACGCCGACGCCGGAATTTCTCTCCTCGGTGTTCGCCTGGACGCGCCAGCGAAAACGCGAGCGCGTGCTGGTGGACAGCCAGCCTCTGCAGCCGGTGGACGAAGCCGTGACGGTGCGCGTGCGCCAGTGCACCGTGCGCCGCACGAATAGACCGTTTGCGCGCTCGCGGGAAAAGATGTGCGCCTATGCGCTCATTAAGGCGACGAACATGGACGAAGCGGTGGCGATCGCCGCCACGCACCCGATGGCGGCCGCGGCGACCATCGAAGTGCGACCGGTGTGGGAAGGTCTCGGCTGAGTGCAGCCGCGCGCGTCGCTACTCTTTCGAAGCGCGCTGGGCGTTCCAATCGAACTTCATCGGCCCGCCGCCCATGTCGCCCGCTTCGATCGTGCCTTTGATACTATCGCCCTCGAGCTTGCCGCGATATTTCAGGACGAACTCGTTGCCGTCGAAATTTCGCGCCACGTCGAAGGCGATCATATCGTCTTTGAACGACGCGTTCTTGATCGCCGCTGTGCCGAACTGATTCGAGTAAGTGCCGGCGAGCTGACCGTCCTTGGATTCCAGTTTGAGCGTCGTGGCGATGTCGCCGGCCGGCGATTCGACGGTCCATTTCCACGTGCCGGTCGGATCCGCGGCGAGCGCCGCGATCGTCAACACGCAGAAGGCGAAGGAGGAGGTAAGAATACGAACGAGTTTCATGAGGTATTTTTTTGAGGAAACGCGCCCAGCAAGAACCAGCACAGCCCGCAACGCGAGCGATTTGCTTCCGCCAGTCGGAGTGGATCAAGGGACGTCGATCGGTCCAGCCCTTGGCCGCCGCCCAGCGTCCACTCCATCCTGTCGATCCGCGTTCATCGATGGTTGAAGTGGTCCGCCTTCGTGCCCTTTCGTGGTTCATTCCATCATCTACACTCGCCTCTTTTCCGCGACGTGATCGTCTTCCAAATCTCTGATTACCCCATGAGATCGCTATTCGTTTCCCTGCTC
>JGI12383J13903_1000211_pt1 | contig 50918 bp, 45 predicted proteins | sample Passage237B_FD_13903 | JGI IMG/M metagenome (IMG submission 13903)
TGACTACCTATTCGCGTTATTACTAAGCTGAATTGATGGTCTCTTGGGTTTGAATATCTCTTAATTCACTCAACCACAAGAGCCCACACGCTTTGCTTGATTTAATTGTTAAAAAGCTCACTCCGGCTTGCGGAGCTTTTCGCTTTGGTCCGTGACCGCTGCTGAGGACGCGCATTATACGTAGATCAAAGAGCAGCGCAAGCAGTTTTTAAAAGATTTTTTTATTCGCAGCGAAAAATCCTATTCCGCCTAAAAATCAACCAAACAAACGGATCGATCCACTTCGTTTGGAGTTGAGCACTTATTGCTCAGATAGCCGCTATATATTTGTCATGCCCCTGGGTGGCCTTAACACACGCAGCCACCACTTCTTCTACCTGCCTTAACGCAGCTGCAGCTTGCTCGACTGATACAGTCTTACAAAACGGACTTTGTCTTTCGGGATAAATTCCCTGTCCTTCCATAACCGAAAGCCAGCTATTTTCGGAAAACAGCTCAGCACCGTCGCGAAACAAATACCCGCTTGAACGATACAAATCAATTTTTTGCTGCAAAGACTCTGGGATTTCCATATTTTTGCAATATCGCCAAAATTCCGTGTCTTCTCGGTTAGTCGCCTTGTAATGCAAAATAATAAAGTCGCGGATGGAGCTGATTTCTTGATCCATCATTTGATTGAAACGATTTCTTTCCACCTCGCATTGCTCAAAATGAGGAAAAATGCCTAAGAATTTGGATAAGGCAGACTGAACAAGGTGGATGCTTGTGGATTCCAGAGGCTCTAAAAATCCGCTTGCCAAGCCAAGACTGAGACAGTTTTTATTCCATATTTTTTTTCGCTTACCCGAGGTAAAGCGCAGCTGCTTGGCCTCTCCCAGCACTTTGGTTTCCAAATTGCTAAGCAATATGTCTTCAGCCGTTTGATCAGAACAAAAAGCATTGCTATAGACAAAACCGTTGCCAGTTCTGTGCTGCAGAGGGATTCGCCACTGCCAACCAAACCCATGTGCAATCGCTTTGGTATGGGATGCAGGAACAGGCTGTTTTTCACTTGCGACAGCCTTAGCGCTGTTACACGGCAGGTATTTACTCCAATCTTCGTAGCCAGTTTTTAATGTCTGCTCGATTAAAATCCCTTTAAACCCAGAACAGTCAATAAAAAAATCTGCCTGAATATCTTCGTGATCTTCCAGATGCAATGTCGAAATATTGCCGGTGTCGCTATCGGTAGAAGCGGATGCTATTTTGGCTTCAATCCGACGAACACCGCGCAGTTCACTGTAGCCTCGCAAAAATTGCGCATAGAGAGACGCATCAAAATGAAATGCGTAATTGATACTCGCCAAAGGAGAGTTGGGGATGTTTTTGGGCTCGCTAAACTTCTTTTGCATAGCCATTTGCGCGTTGATGGAGTATGCCTCCAGCCTTTTGGCCAATCCTTGCGAATAAGCCATGCGCCATAGCTGATGAAAAGGCATGCCATAAGAATCCGGTCCATAGGTTCCAAATGGATGGTAATAGCTATCCCCTTGATTGGCCCAGTTGATAAATTCGATTCCGAGTTTAAAGGTCCCTTTGGTTTCCTTTAGCAATTCTTTTGTATCAATACCTAGGAGTTTATTAAACGTCAGTATCGGCGGAATGGTCGCTTCACCAACCCCCACTGTTCCAATTTCCGACGATTCAATCAGCAATATGGAGTAATGCTCTTTAGGAAGAGCCTTGGAAAGTGCAGCGGCGGCCATCCAGCCCGCAGTACCGCCGCCAACAATAGCAATAGTAGGAACTTTTCCCGCAGGAGTTTTGTCTGCTGATGATGTTTGCATTACCGCATGCCTATCGAGAAATAAGAGATTTTGTTCGACCAACTATTTGATTGACGCTTGTCGATGCAGCAAACGCATTGGTATTAGTCGGTTTATAGCCAGCCGCATGGAACAACCCCGTCCAACTGTTTTCACTAATAAAAACGTTGTTTTCCTTGACAGTACCGGCCGAAGACTGAAAGAGCGCAATACGGCGCTGGTTGCTAGGCGTCAGTTCCCGCGCGAATCCAACACCGCACAACATAAGATTGACCGCATCTACCGCTTCATCAAGATAGCGATTGGAGAGCGTATTGAAGTGGCGCTCGCTATAGACTGTTTGAGAATTCACCCCAATCAACCAGGACAGCACCATCAGCTGCTTTTCCAATATCCGGTTTAAATCAATCAGAAATTCCGGGATCTCGGCGAAGCCACGCCCAACAGCTATGCAGTTACCTAACCATGGAAATTGGAAATACTCTGCGTTTGCCTCACCCCCATTAAAATCCGCCGTTTTTTCATAGCTGGTATGGCCGTAATTGATCGTGGAGGTCATTTGCGATGATGCAAATTTGAATGTGCATGAAATAGCGGAGCTGACGCCGGAAATACGTTTTCGTGCGACCGACCAGGAAGGCATTATTTCATCAGAAACACGCACTCGCTCCTGTACGCAGGACATCAATTTGCCTTTGGCGGAGCAGTCGATAAAGTAATCCGCTGTGACCCTCTGACCATCCGATGTCTCCAGAGAAATAATTTTCCCCTCGTCTTTTATCACCTGCACGCTTTTACAAGGGATAAGCACAACATCTTTTTTGACCGCCAAACGACGATAATCATCCGCCACGGATTTGCGGTTATAGATGATTCCCGGTGCCTTCTCCTCAAGAAAACGGTCGTATTTGGGAAAATCGGCAACATTTTGCACACAAATCTGATATGCCTGGGGAAAACTCACCCCAGCGCTCACCACGCCGTATGTGGAGAAATTAAAACCCAATCCTGCTGGACTGCTCGGCGTATATAGATCGATTTTGCGCAAACTCGATTCAGCTAGCTGCTGGCGCAGGATGGGGCTGATAGGTTCCGAAAAAGGCGGAAAGCTAAAGGAGAAATCCTCATCACTCTCATCTTCAGGTAATTGCACGGCGAGAATGATAGGCTTCAGATACTGCAATTTTTCCGCTAAGTAGGCAGCTGACAATGTCAAAGACAAGCCGCTGCCAACAATTGCGATTGTGATGCGGGTGGAGTTCATGAAAATACCCCATACAAACTCATGGCAGACTGAGGCCATTTTTCGACCTCGCCACCACCGTAAATTCGATTGAGCATATCTGACTGCTTACCGATGCTTTGTGCAGTTTTTGCTATTTCCGCGTGAAATTTCCGCAGATGCTCCAAAAGCTCCTGATCACTCAGATGATGGGTTCGATGATGCGAAGCATTGGATTGCCCGCCCTGGCAAAAATACACATAAGCCCAACTGGATTCGAGAAAAAGGCCGTGTTGATAGGTATCAATAATTCCCGCCTCTTGAATTAAATTCATCCTCTGCTCAAGCGAGCTGGGCAATGGCATATTTTTGATATATCGCCAGAATTCAGAGTCCTCTCGCTCTGTCACACGATAGTGAAGCACCAGGAAATCGCGGATTTTTTCATATTCGTCGGTCATTTGCCGGTTAAACTCGTCCCGCTCAACCCGCCAATCTTTGCCGTTCGGCAGTAATTCGGTCAGTTTCATAATGGCGACCTGGATCAAATGGATACTGGTCGATTCCAGCGGTTCGAGAAAGCCACTGCTCAAACCTATGGCCACACAATTATTTTTCCATGAGGCATCCATTCTGCGCGCACTAAAGCGGATAAGATTTAAATCCGCCAATTTGTTCCCGGCGAGATTTTTATGAAATAGCTCCTCCGCCTCACTATCACTCATAAAATTCGTCGAATAAACGCAGCCATTGCCCGTCCTGTGGCGCAGAGGAATTCGCCATTGCCATCCTGCGGCGTGGGCAGTTGCGCGGCTGAAGGGAACATCGGGATAGGTTTCGTCCGTCGGAACCGCAATCGCGCTATTGCAAGGCAGATATTCCGACATGTCCAGAGGCTTTGCGCCCAAGGTCTTGTTCAGGAGTAGAGAGCGAAAGCCGCTGCAGTCGATAAAAAAATCGCCATCGATTGCAAGACCACTATCCAGCTTTATGCCGGTGATATCACCGCTGCTCGAGTCTTGCAGGACATGTTCTATTTTTCCTTCCTGACGAGAAAAATTGCGAAAAGTCTTCTCACAATATTGCCGTAAGAACACGGCGTAGCGCGCAGCATCTATATGAAACGCGTAGGAAAACGTCGACAACAATTCGCTGTCATTTTGTGACGGATAGGTAAATCTCCCCAGGCGCGCCATATGGGTGGCAATGGAAAATTCATCCGCCGCCAATTCCAGGCCCAATTGATGAGCTCGTGACCAGTAATGATAGAAAGGTCCGTGACTGGTGGCGAAGCCAAATTCGCCAAACGGGTGAATGTAGCTATGACCTGACTTGCGCCAATCAGAAAACATAATGCCCAATTTAAATGTGGCATTAGTGGCTCGCATAAACTCATGCTCATTGATACCGAGCCTTTCATTGAAATAACGCAGATGCGGAATCGTCGCCTCGCCAACTCCCACTGTGCCAATGGCATCGGACTCCACCAGCGTTATTTGCAAAGGGCTGTCCTGAAATAAGTGGCAGAAAGCTGCCGCTGTCATCCAGCCCGCTGTTCCACCGCCCACTATCACCAGCTTTTGAATCATGCGTATATCTCTGACAAAAAAAAGGCATAGTCGAGACTATGCCTTTGTAGCGTTTTAACGCGTCGTAACGCTGTTAGTCAGTCACGTGAAAAGACTTAGAAATTCACGTGAAGTGACAGTGCGAATCGACGGTCATTAACAAAGTAAGATCGCGGAGATCTTAAAGTCTCCTGAACACCCGATTCACTTCCTGGATTGATCTCGTTTTGAATGGAGGTTCTCGTCACCTCATTCAACAGGTTGTTCGCCTCAAAACCGATCTTAACGTTGTCGTTGATCCTATAAGAGAAGGATGCATCCAACTGACCGGTTGCTTCACCGTATACCGGTGCATAAGCAATCACGTCGCGAGAGTTCAACAGGTAAGACGAACGCCAGTTATAAGCAAAACGCGTCTCGATGGTTCCATTATCAAAGAACAACACCACATTGTAGTTGTCCTGCGACAAACCTTCTAACGGCAGATCGCGAATATTGTTGAAGGTGTACTGCTGAGCGTACTTGTTATTCGGGTCGCCGCCGTAAAGTACGGAACCGTAGTCATTGGAAGAACCATCGATGTAGGTATAGCTGGCTTGAATACCGAAGTCATCCAAAGCCTCAGCGATAAAACCAAAAGTTCCGGTATAGGCAAATTCAACACCCTTAACTTTGGCTGTGCCCGCGTTTTGCGTACTGGTTACAACTACGCTCTCAGTTTGACCTGCGGTATTGGTCAGCTCTTCGATAACACTGGATTGTCTGAAGTAATCACGAATTCGCTTGTGGAAGAGCGAGGTCGTGAATGAACCCAGATCATCGAAGTACCATTCCAAAGTAAGGTCATAGTTGGTTGACAGCTCAGGCTGAAGGAGCGGATTACCACCACCATTTGCGACCCAACCTTTCAACTCCACTGACTCGATTCGCGACAATTCTTCACCAGTCTCCAAATCTTTAAAGCGATTGACTTCAATATTTGGAGTAATGAGGCGGGTATTGCGCACATTGTTCAATGTGGGCAGGAAGATCGATTCAGACGCCGCAAAACGAACGATAAAGTCTTCCGTCAGCTCCAATTTTACGTTAAAGCTGGGCAATGCTCGCTTGAAGGTATCGCCTTTAACTGTGTAAACAGGGCCATCCAATTGATCAAGATATCCAGTGATTTCGGCCAAAACAGCTTGTTTGTTCAACTTCACCTGTTCCACTTGCTGTTCAATACGCTCACGGGCTACAGCTTCTGGATCAGCCGCACCAGCGTTGGTGGCTTCCTGGACATAAGCGTCAAAATAACGGTTGGTGTAGAACTCTAAGGTTGGGCTGACCGGAGCCTGCCAGTCCTCGGTTCTATCGATCCAATAGTCGGTCCAGGCAAATCCATTGATAAAGTCATTGGTTTCACCGCTGAAGATTTCATCAGCTGCACCAAATACGTTCGCACCTGTAGCAGCCAACTGCCAGTTGACATAACGGATACCAATGTCACCGGAGAAACGAATTGCCGTATCTTCGCTGCCGAAGTTCAACTGCAGATAGATAGATGAACGATCTTCTTCAACCGTGGAAAGCTCAGCGGGACGGAAAGAAGAACCTTCCATCGCTGTAGATCGACGATGCAAAGGCTTCCAAGTACCTTCAGGGTTCAGGATGCCGTTTTCGACGGCCTTGTTATAAAAGCCTTCGGTATCGCTCAACAGCGCTTTTGACGGGAAGTAGAAGGTGTTGTTGGTATTCAGGGCAGAACCATTCAAGTGGTCTTTGAAGGTAAATTCTTCAATCAGCCCTGCCTCTGCATATTCGTTAAATTTGATCGGCGCAGTTCCCATCCATGTTTCGGCCAAGGAGCCCCAGTTATAAAGGGATTCTTTAAAGTCGATGGTGCGATTGGAGAAGCGTACACCCGCTTCGATACCAGTGATCAACCCCTGTTCGAACTTGTACTGTGCATCCAGCTTGATTGCGGTCTCATCACCTTCGCTATCAGAAACGTGATCCATCGCCGAACGCATAAAGTAGCTTTGCGCTTCAGTAACTGAGGCGCCGTTGTCATTATCCAGAATTTCAAAAACCGGCTTCTCTGGGTTACGCAAATCCAAATAAGCGTCGGTCGAATTCATACGACCGTGAACGGTGAAATCCGCGATTTTGTTTGTCGCGCGAGCGTATTGAAAATCACCGGTCAACGTCAGGTTGTCGTTTGGTGTGTACTTCAAATTGAAGCTGAGGTCGTCCACAACGCGCTCGTCCTCACGAGTACGCACGCCCGCGACATAGAACGGGTTACCGCGGAAAGCACGATCGGATTCGCCGTCTGAGCCATTACCGCCCAAAATTTTTCCAGATGTGAACAAGCAGGGCTGGTTGCCGGGCAAGCAGTTGTAGGTCCCATCAACAATATTCAGGTTGGCAGAACCAGCATCGTTCGAGAAAGGCTCAGCAGGGAATTCCAGGAAGTGCTCGGTCCAAGTCAAAGTTGAATCAGAGCGAATAAACTCCAAGGTTGCCTGTACGGTATCCGCGGGGTTGGCCCATTGCAAAGACCCGGCAATACCCAAACGCTCGCGGTTATTCTCTTGTTGGCGAGCAGAACCGCCAAGAGGAGCAAACAACTTGGCGCCATCCGGATTTGAACCCGCGTTGGTTACCGGCTTGTAGTTGAACACACCCACGCCGTCACCGCGAGAGCTGAAGTCGGAATAGGCAACGCTCAATAATGCACCGAATTTACCTGCATTAGTGTCCCAAACATTGCCGACGATAGCGGATGCGCTGGGTTTGACCTCATCGATCAGGTCCGCATAACTCGCCTTAACCGATCCACCCAAAATCAACCCTTCTGAGTCGAAAGGTTTGCGGGTTTGGATATTAATCGTGCCGGAAATACCGCCTTCGATATTGCTGGCAGACTGAGACTTTTTAACGATAACTGCACCAACCATTTCGGGCGGAATGTCGGAGTAGTTCAGACCGCCATCACCTGACGCAGAGAAACCATCACGACCGTTGATTTCACCGCGCACACGGTTCAGACCACGAACAGTTACGTTTCCACCTTCGACCGAAAAGTGGTCGGGGTCATTGGACGCCTCGAAACGTTCAATCGCAACACCAGGGACCCGCTGCAACGCCTCAACAACGGATTTATCCGGCAGCGCGCCTATATCACTTGCGGTAACAACGTCCTGAACGATTGAAGAATCTCGCTTAAGATCCTGAGCACTTTCCAAGCTGCGTTTCACTCCGTAAACCACAACTTCTTCCAGAGCCACGGGCTCTTCGGCGGATTGACCATAAGCCTGTCCTGCCATCAGAGCAGCGACACATACAGCGAGAGTGGATTTTTTAAAGGCGTGTTTCGCCCGAGTGTTTTGATACTCGAAGGTAGTCATAGGAATCCCCAGAACGAGTGGACGTATTTAGTTATAGGTTTTGTGGTTTATGGTTTTTAAGGTGGGCTAGGATAGGTTAAAGCCTAGATACGGTCAAACGCACTACAACCGATATGTGAGGTACTTGCGGGTAATTGCTATGAAGCTGCCATCCGCTGGCTGCCCTATCTCATTTCCAACCGATCAAAATATCCTTGTTTGAGAATTAAAAGTTATTAAAAGATCAAAAAACAACCCAATAGTCTAAAAACGAGTCAACCATGACATCAATTGCTGTTTTTTGTCATTGAAAGTATCAATCGTTCGTTTGATTGATTTCGAAGAGATGGTAGGTCTTTTTACCCATCTTGGTCAGATAAAAACGGGAATATCGAGCACGCTCAACAGCAAAACATCCTTCCGGATTGGTATTTTCCTCTTGCGCGATTACCACCTGATTAATCTGCACCGCACCGCGCGCCAGAGCGTCTTTTATTTGTTTGCCGGACGAGGCCATACCTGCATCCACCAATATTTGTGTCAGGGTGCGCTCGGCAAAATCCGCTCGAGACAGTTTGGTGTAAGGAACACCGTCCTGCTTGAGCTGCTCCAGATCGCTCTCGGATAGAGACTCCAGATTTCCGGAGAACAAAGCTTCGGTGATGCGTTTTGCTGCAGTTAAGCCAGCCTCCCCGTGTACCAGTTTGGTCACCTCCTCTGCCAGGATTCGCTGCGCTTCGGGCTTGGTACCAGACGCTTTATCGTCCGCTTCGATTTGTGCGATCTGCTCAACACTGAGGAAAGTGAAGTAACGCAGAAACTTATAAACATCGGCGTCCGCCGTATTGAGCCAAAACTGGTAAAACGCATAAGGAGACGTTTTAGACGCATCGAGCCAAATAGTGCCCGATTCGGTTTTGCCGAACTTGGTGCCATCGGCTTTGGTGACCAGCGGCATGGTCAAGCCAAAAACCTGCCCTCCGTACAAGCGGCGAGTCAAATCGGTGCCGCCGGTAATATTGCCCCACTGGTCGGAACCGCCGATCTGCAGCGTACAGCCGTGGTGGTGATAGAGTTCAGCGAAGTCGTATGACTGCAGCAGCATGTAGGTGAATTCAGTAAAGGAAATACCTGCACCTTCCCGCTCCAGGCGCTGCTTTACCGATTCCTTGTTGATCATGTTGTTGACGGAAAAGTGCTTGCCGATATCGCGCAAAAAATCCAATACATTGATCTGACCAACCCAATCCAGGTTGTTAACCACCTGAGCGGAATTCTCCTGATCACCAAACTCGACAAATTGGGATACCTGGGCCTTCAGCTTTTCAACCCAACCGGCGACGATATCGGGCGTGTTGAGTTTGCGCTCTTGCGCTTTAAAGCTAGGGTCGCCAATCAGACCGGTTGCTCCGCCAACCAAAGCAATGGGTTTATGACCGGCCAATTGGAAACGTCGCAACATAAGCAACGGAACTAAACTGCCGATATGCAGACTATCGGCTGTCGGATCGAAACCACAATACAGGGTGCGAGGTGAATTCAAATGCTCGAAGAGTTGCTGATCGCTGGTCATTTGGGCGATAAGCCCTCTGGCCTGCAGGTCGTGAAGCAATTGGGTATCCACTGACATAAATTTCGCCCCGACTTAGGTAGTAATGCGACTGAATGAAAAAACCGGCAAAGATACCGAAACGATCCGTAAACACAAGCTGCGTTGGGGAATTTATTTTCGCCAATCTTTGGTCGCGGGATGATAAACCGCCATTTTTCTGTTATAAACAATAAGTTTAATTATCTTTATTTATTCCTTATGTCCGATGGAACCTATCGAAGTCACCCCTAAACCAGTCCCAAGTGAAACGGGTGCCCTCTCGTTTTTTCCCAAAATGCATCTGGTTGTGGCCGGCGCCTTGGTGTCGGCCCTGGTCGCTATGACGACCATGCCTGCGGATAAAAACACTTCGCAAAGGTATTCCCTCGCTCTTCCTGATCTCGAACAATCCTTCTCCTCCGAATCCTTTTCCGAACCGCTCGAAGCGCCTTTATCATGGGCGGAATTGGAAACTGATGCGCCGAAAACTCGCCAAGAGGAGTTGGTTGTCAAAAGCGGAGATAGCCTGTCCACTTTATTCCAGCGCGCCGGCCTCTCTGATAAAGATATGTATGAGTTGGTTAATTCGCGCAGCGAAGGCAAGCGTTTAGCCAAGCTTTATCCTGGGCATCGGCTGGTTTTTACCTTCGGTGAAGATAAAAAACTCATTTCCCTGACACGCCATTTTGACGCGCTCAACAGCGAAGTCTTTACCGCGCAACAAACCGGCGGTTACGAATACACCAAAATCGAGAAAAAACCCGAAATCAAAGTCGCTGTGCGCACTGGAATTATTCAATCTTCTCTTTATAAAGCGGGATTGGATGCTGGTTTGAACGAAGATCTCATCATGTCTTTTGCGGGGATTTTCGGTTGGGATATCGACTTTGCCCTGGATATACGCAAGGGCGATAGCTTCAGAATTCTGTACGAAGAGAAATTTTTTGAGGGTGAGCGTTTGGGCACAGGCGCTATTTTGGCAGCGGAATTCGTCAACCAAGGCACCGCTTACCAAGCGGTGCGCTACGTGAACCGCGAAGGTGAAGTGCAATATTACTCTCCAACTGGCAAAGCCATGCGCAAAGCCTTTTTGCGTGCGCCGGTGGATTTTCGCCGCATCAGTTCCAACTTCAATCCTCGCCGCCTGCATCCCATCACCAAAACGGTTCGCCCCCATCGCGGCACCGATTACGCTGCAGATCGCGGCACGCCGGTATGGGCTTCTGGTGATGGCAAAGTCATTACCTCCGGCTACACAGAAGCCAATGGCAATTACGTGGTTATCCAACACGGCGCCGATATCCAGACCAAATATCTGCACCTGCATAAACGCAACGTAAAAGCGGGTGAGCGAGTTCGCCAGGGGCAAGTGATTGGTGTTGTCGGATCTACCGGCTACTCGACCGCACCGCACTTGCACTACGAATTCCTGCTGAACGGCGTCCATCGGGACCCGCGCACGATTGTGCAGCAGTTGCCCAAATCTGTGTCTGTCCCCAGTAATGAGCTAGAGCGTTTTTATGCGCAAACGCAGCCTCTGATCGTCCAGCTCAATCAGGTCACTAACGTCGCCAGCTTAGACAGCGACTCTAAAAAGCTTTAATCCGTGCCTTTTTATATAGGGCTTATGTCAGGAACCAGCGCCGACGCCGTAGATGCGGTGCTGGTGGATATTACTGACCGACATTGCCGATCGGTTCTGTCCCATAAATTGCCCCTACCCGATTCGTTGCGCTCGCGCATTACCGACCTGTATCACCCCGGACAAAACGAAATCGATCGCTTCGGGTCTCTGGATCGCGAGATCGCGGAATGTTTTGCCACTGCGGTTCAGCAACTGCTGCAGAATGCGCAAATATCTGCTGATGGAATAACTGCAATTGGCAGCCACGGCCAGACAATCCGTCACCGCCCCCGCCCTGAAACAGGTAGAGCCTTTACCCTGCAAATCGGTGATCCGAATGTGATCGCTGAAGTCACTGGCATAACGACAGTAGCCGACTTTCGCCGGCGCGATATGGCAGTTGGTGGACAGGGTGCGCCTTTAGTCCCGGCGTTTCACAAAGCGGTTTTCTCAGCCGCGGAACGCTATCGAGTTATTTTGAATATCGGGGGCATAGCTAATATCACTTTGCTGCCCGAGCAGTGCGGAGCAGTCCGGGGATATGACACAGGTCCCGGCAATGGGCTGATGGATGCCTGGATACAAAGAAATCTCGGTCGTCCTTTTGATGATCAAGGCGCCTGGGCGGCATCCGGCAAGGTTGATCATCGACTTCTCACTAAGCTACTCGCCCATCCCTATTTCACGCTCCCCTCGCCGAAAAGCACCGGAAGAGAAGAATTTCATCCGAATTGGTTGGATCAGATACTTCATAGCCATCCCTCCAATAAACCGGAAGATATCCAAGCCACGCTCTTGGAGCTGACCGCCATTTCCATTGCAGAGCACATCAGAAAAGAAACCACAAAAGGTGAAATTTTTGTTTGCGGCGGCGGCGCGCGGAATAAGGCTCTGTTGAGCCGGTTGCAGCAACTTCTTCCCAGCTTCGCGCTGGATACCACAGCTGCTCTGGGAATTTCGCCTGATGACGTTGAAGCTGCGGCATTTGCATGGCTGGCTATGCGCACCTTACAAGGTGCTCCAGGTAATCTGGCAAGCGTGACCGGCGCAGCTGAGGATGTGATCTTGGGGGGAATTTATCCGGGGAAAAACTGGCGCGGGCTGCGCGGCGTTTAAGCCGCAGCCAGGCCTCAGATGGAGAAGGACGAACCGCAGCCGCAGGTGCTGCTGGCATTGGGGTTCTCTACGGTAAATTTGGAACCCTGCAGCCCTTCTTGATAATCGAGTTTCGAGCCAACCAGATAGGGGTAGCTCATAGGATCTATGACGACGGTGATGCCGTCTTTCTCGATAGTTGTATCGTCTTCCGCCAACTCTTCGTCAAACGAAAAACCGTACTGAAAGCCGGAACAACCGCCACCGGTAACGTACACCCGCAATTTCAGATCCGGGTTGCCCTCTTCCTCCAACAACGAACGCACCTTGGCGACCGCGCTGGGGCTGATCTGAATCGGGGTTGGTGTATAAAACTGCGCTACTGACATATCGCCTCGTTAAACCACAGCTCTTTCAGTGCTGCTTATGAACAGATACCGCATTAGGTCGCGGCGCTGGCCTTTTTCTTCGGCTCAGTCTCGCTTACATAGACCAAGCTGCCATTAACCTGTGAACCTTTGACCATTTCGATCAAAGTGTAAAACACATTGCCATTTACTACGGCAGTGGCACCAAGCTCCAAGTGCTTGGAGCAGCGGATATCCCCCTGCACGAGACCTCTCACTATAACCTTAGGAACATGGATTTGTCCTTCAATCTGGCCTGACTGGGCGATTTCAAGCTCTGAATTGCCATCGGCGATGATATTGCCGACCACTTGGCCTTGCACATTGAGTTCGCCGCTGAAATGCACTTCACCGACGATACGAGTGCCCTTGGATATCAGGGTATGGTGGTTAGACCCCATAAAAAAATGACTCCTAGATCAAAATCAGATTGCCCTTCAGGTCGATTGCCCTTTAGGCATTTTGCGCCAGCCAGGCGAAGCGTTTTTCAATAACGGTGGAATTGCTGCCCGCAGTGCGCGCTTCAAGTTCGACACGCTCCGGCTCAAAGCCTTCCGGCAACACCAGCTCACCTTCGATATTTTGAAAGTATTTGAAGCGTAACTTGATGTTAGTAGTGTCGACGCTGGAGGAAAGCTCTTTGAGTGGTAACACCTTCACTACACCGTCCTGGCGACCTACTACATTAAAGCTGAGAGTTCCCGTTATGACATCCTGTTGCGTCGCCACATGTTGAACAATCACTTTGTAGCGGTAGGTTCTTGTGCGGTCCGTCTGCGCAATTTCAACTGGACCAAATCGCAGCCCGCGCTTATCCCCTTCCGGAGCCATCAAATTGCGATAAAACTGATTTTCCTCTTCCAAGGCCGCTACCGTAGCCTTTAATTCGATAACTTCCTGGCGTACATCCTCTAAAGACTTGCGATCAACTTCGGCGCCGAGTTTGGCGTTTTCCTGTTGTTGTCTTAACTGCTGCTCCGTTTTGCGCACTTCTTCGAGCTGCGCGCGTACAGCAGCGAGATCGCGTTGCGCACGGCTATAGCCATTTTGCACACCGTGCTGGCCTATGAAATAAGCCCCGACAACCGCAACCAGCACCAGAGTTGCAAGAATGACCGCCTGCCACAATCGGGCATAAGGGCGGACCTTTACCACAGCCCATTGATACTCTTTGCTTCCTTTAACAACAGTCATGAGATTTCCACTGGCAATGCCAATCCATTACAGGTCCCTCGCCTCATCATAAGAACGCGGGGATATCCAAACCAGCCGTTTCAGCGAAACCAAACATAATGTTCATGCACTGAATCGCCTGTCCGGATGCGCCTTTGGTGAGGTTGTCCTCGGCGACGAGCACCACCACAGTGTCGCGGTTTTGCGGTCTTACAACGGCGATACGGCACAAGTTGGTGCCGCGCACGGAACGGGTTTCCGGCAAGACTCCCGCGGGAAGAACGTCCACGAAGGGCTCGTTTCGGTAGCGATCTTCATAGAGTTGTTGCAGATCAACGTCGTCACGCAGCAAAGTTGCGTACAAAGTTGAATGAATGCCGCGACCGATCGGCAATAGATGAGGCACAAAGGTCAAACGGGCGGGTTCACCGCGGCCTTGCTGAATGTCGCGCAAGCCTTGCTCGATCTCCGGCAAATGGCGATGGCCTTTTACCCCGTAAGCTTTAAAACTGTCAGTAATTTCGGCGAACAACATGTCGACTTTCGCCTGACGGCCAGCACCGCTGACGCCGGAGGCAGAGTTCGCAATCAAGCGGGTGGGATCGACCAGGTTATGTTCGAGCAGCGGCAGGAAACCGAGCTGAACAGAGGTGGGATAACAGCCGGGGCAAGCCACCAATTGCGCGTCGCGGATTTTCTCGCGATTCACTTCTGGCAAACCGTAAACCGCTTGCTCGACCAGATCCGGTGCTTGGTGGGGCTGGTTGTACCATTTTTCCCACAAAGCAGTGTCGCGAATACGGAAATCCGCAGAGAGGTCGATGACGCGAGCGCCGCCTTTCAGCAACTCCGGCACCATGGATTGCGCCACACCGTGTGGGGTGGCGAAAAAGATGACATCGCACTCCAACAACTGAGCGGGATCCGGCGCGGTAAAAGAAAGGTCGCAGTAGCCGCGCAAGTTGGGGAATAGATCGCCGGCCTTTTTGCCATCTTCACCGCGCGAGGTGATTACCTGTACACGAGCGTCTGGATGCCGCGCCAGCAATCGCAATAATTCCGCACCTGTGTAGCCAGTGCCCCCTACGATACCAACCCGAATCACTCGTCACCTCGTCTTTCGTTGTTAATGCATGGGCGAGTTTTGCCCAGGCGAATCAAGCCACCTGCGTGTAGAATGGCGAATCAAGGGGACGTATGGTAATGGCGTTTCCTACAAAACTGAAGTTAGCCAACAGGCGCGTTCGGTATTTATGACAGAAACGTCAAATTCCCCTCGATTCTCTCCCTACCAACGCCTCAAACGCGCCTTTCACCAATTTCGCTATTCACTTTCCTACGTCGACGCCCTGCCACAACTGGCCTTGCTCGGCTTATTGGTGGGTGTGGCAACCGGCGGAGTCATCGTCCTTTTTCGCCTGAGCATCGAAATTCCCCTTAGATTTCTCCTCCCCGCCGGACCGGAAAGTTTTGAAGCTCTGTCCGTCGAGCAACGTTGGCTGTTTCTCAGCGCTGGCGCCATTGCCCTACTACTGTTATTAACTCTAGTCGATCGGCGCCACCGCCAGGTCAGTGTCGGCCATGTATTGGACCGGCTCTACAATTTTCAGGGACATCTGCCCACCACTAACTGGCTGGTGCAATTTCTCGGCGGCGTAATCAGTGTTGTCGGCGGCCAGTCGGTTGGCCGGGAGGGTCCGGCGGTTCATTTGGGCGCGGGCGTCGCCAGTCGCTGGGCGCGCTGGCTGAGGCTGCCTAATAACAGCCGCTATACCTTGATTGGCTGTGGTGTGGCCGCAGCCATCTCCGCTTCCTTTAATACGCCTCTCGCCGGAGTGATCTTCGCTATGGAGATCATTTTGATGGAGTACACCGCGGTCGGCTTTGTGCCAGTGCTGCTTGCTTCTTTCAGCGGAGCTGCCATCTGTCAGCTCGCCTTAGGCACAGCACCTTTGGTGGAAATGGATCAGGAGAGCCGTATGCAAACCTTGCTGGAACTGCCTTTTATGCTGCTGTCCGGTTTGGTTATCGCCTGTGCTGCGGCCGCCTTTATTGCAATTCACGTCTATTTGGTGCGCTTTCAGCACTGGCCTATAGCGCTTCGCCTGTCACTTGCCACCGTTTTGACCGGCGTATTGACCTGGCGGGTACCAGAAATCATGGGGCTGGGGTACGACACTATTAACTCGGCTTTGGCGGGCGAACTAACGCTCAAACTGTTGTTGCTTGTGGGGCTGACCAAGCTGGTGGCCAGCGCGGCTGTCATCGGCCTCGGTGTGCCCGGCGGCATCATAGGCCCAACTCTGGTGATAGGCGCCTGTATCGGCGGCGCTTTGGGTCTGATCGCCGGGGCGATTTATCCCACCCCTACCGCAGGTCCCGGTTTTTATGTCGCTATCGGCATGGTGGGCATGATGGCCGCAGCGCTCAACGCCCCTATGGCAGCGCTCGTGGCGGTGCTGGAGCTGAGCTACAACCCTCATCTGATTTTCCCGTCGATGCTGGTGATCGTGGTCTCCTGCATTACAACCCGTTATGTATTTGGATTCCAGGGCGTATTTACCGAGCAGCTGCGCTCCACCGGTCGCAGCCTGGATTTCAATCCGACTCTGAACGTGCTGAAAAAGACCGGGATCGCCAATGTGCTGGATAACCGGCTGGTCTATCTGCAACGCCAGCTGGACTACGATCAAGCGAAAAACGCGCTGGCGGGGCTTCCTGAATGGATCATTCTGGATGCGGGAGATGATCAGCACAGCGATAAGATCGCCATGCGCGCAGCCGATCTCGCCACTTATTTAAACGATGCTCCGGTTGAAGTACTGAGCCTTACTCAACCAATTGATTTACTGGCCATTCCCGCTCGCCGTCTGCTACTCTCGCCGATCCACGAAACCGCCAGCCTGTGGGATGCGCTCGAAGCGATTCGCACCTCGCGCGGCGAGGCACTTTACGTGGCACATTTTCATAACCCGTTAAGCGCATCTATCCGGGGAATAGTCACGGAAGATGCAATTAAAAACTTTTACCGAATTTAGTCGTCTTCATAACAATCTTCTGCATCAGGGTCGAATATGCTTCCACTCATCGCCAAGTCACTTCACATAGTCGCAGTCGTGTGTTGGTTCGCGATGTTGTTTTACCTCCCTCGCCTGTTTGTCTATCACGCGATGGCGGAGGATAAAGAGGGACGGGAGCGGTTCAAAATTATGGAGCGCAAGCTATATCGCGGCATCGGCACACCTGCGATGCTGGCCACCGTGCTCTTCGGCGCCTGGAGTGCCCATTTTTATTGGTCCTATTACGGGTCGAGCACTTGGTTCTGGATCAAGATCGGCTTGGTGATAGGCCTGATTGGCTATCATCATATGTGTGGTGCCTACGTTAAAAAATTCGCTCGCGATCTGCCTGTACCGAGCCATAAGTTCTTCCGTGTTTTTAATGAGATTCCGGTTTTCTTCCTGATTGCCATTGTGTTTTTGGTGGTGATGAAGCTGCCGACTTAGCAACTGATCGAGGAGAGCATGACATGAATAATCCTAACCCTCCCGTTGTGTTGTGTTTTTCCGCTCTTGATCCATCCGGAGGCGGCGGGCTCCAGGCTGATATAGAAACCACCGCCAGCATGGGTTGCCATTGTGCTCCCATTGCCACTGCCCTGTGCGCCACCGCCACCCCCGAAGATACGGAAGCCGTGGCAGTCGACACCACCCTAGTGATCGAACAGGCCCGCTCTGTTCTGGAAGATTTGCCAGTCAAAGCCGTAAAAGTGGGCTTTGCCGGATCAGTCGCCATAGTCGAGGCCATCCACTCCATCCTGCAGGATTACCCGCATCTCCCATTGATTGTGCAGCCCGCCTTTTGCCTGTGGGATCGCGATTCCGTAGAACAGGCCGATCTGCCGGCGGCGCTCGCCGCACTTTTATTGCCGCTTGCCGAGGTGGCGGTAATCTCGCTCAACGAAGCGCATGTCCTCGTCAAAGAGAGCGATACCATCGACGCCACCGCGCAAGCGCTGACCAGCAAAGGCTGCCGTCAGTTGTTGTTAACCCAGGCATTGCTCAAAGAAAATCGCGCGACTACCGCGTTGTATGACAACACCGGCCTGATCAAACGATACGAATGGGAGCACAGCCCGCCGACTTGCCACGGGGCTACCAGCACTCTGTCAGCAGCGATTGCGTCTTTAAGAGCGCACGATTGCCCCGTTCAGGCTGCAGTGGAAAAAGCGCAGACTTTTACTTGGCAGGCATTAACCGCAGCGCGCCAGCTGGGGTTTGGCAATCCAATTCTGCACCGGCTGTATTGGGCGGATAAAAATCTCGAAACCTCGCCCTGCTCCGCCGCCCCGCCGGCGAACGCTACTCATTAATTTTTGATGTAAGAAGTAACATGCAGTCGAATCTATTGCGGTCCGATCACGACCTCGGACCTATTTACGGGATCACGGATCCTTTTTTGTTGCCCGGAGAACAATTGTTCAAAGCCGTTGAACAGGCTCTGTCAGCGGGCATTAAGACAATTCAACTGCGCGATAAAACAGCTGACAGTCAAACGCTGCTGGAGTCAGCCAGAGAATTGGTAATGCTCTGTAATGCGTACGACGCCCGCTGCATCATCAACGACCGTTGGGATATAGCGCTGGAGAGCGGCGCTCACGGCGTGCATCTGGGTCAAGCAGATGGTTCGGTCATAGAAGCACGTGCTCGCCTGGGCGCAGAAGCCATTATTGGCGTCACCTGCCATTCCAGCCTGGAGCTGGCGCGCCTCGCCCAGGCGGAAGGTGCCAGCTATGTTGCCTTTGGCCGGTTCTTCTCCTCCAATACCAAACCACTCGCTGGCGCGGCGGATATAGAGGTACTGCGTCAAGCGGTTGCGGAAATCGAGCTGCCCATTATCGCCATCGGCGGCATTCGCCAGGATAATATGGCGCCTTTGGTTCAAGCGGGCGCCACTACCCTGGCGGTATGTCACAGCCTGTTCGGCGCTCCTGACGTGCGCGCGGCGGCGGAACAATTGCTAAACACTTTTCGGCAATCCGCATTTAATTCATCCAACGACACTCAATAACCTATGAACAAACTTTTTGCAGAAGCCCAAGCCGTCATTCCTGGCGGGGTCAATTCACCCGTTCGCGCGTTTAAGGCGGTGGGCGGAGAACCGATTTTTATCGAGCGCGCCAAAGGCGCTTACTTGTACGACAGCGATGGCAAGCGCTATGTGGATTACGTGCTGTCCTGGGGGCCGATGATTCTCGGCCATGCGGATGACGATGTCCTGGAAGCGGTGATAGCTAAAGCCCGTTCCGGCCTCAGCTTCGGCGCGCCAACCGAAATCGAAACTGAATTAGCCCGCGAAATCGTGCGTCTGATTCCCAGCATTGAACTCGTGCGATTTGTCAGCTCCGGCACCGAAGCCACCATGAGTGCCATTCGCCTTGCACGCGGTTTTACCGGTCGCGACAAGATCATCAAGTTCGAAGGCTGCTATCACGGTCACTCCGACTCGTTGCTGGTTAAAGCTGGTTCCGGCGCTTTGACCCTCGGCGTTCCCAGCTCTCCTGGCGTGCCTGCCAGCCTCGCAGAACATACTCTCACTCTGAACTACAACGACTCCGAGCAGGTACGCGAGACCTTCCGCGCTTTGGGCGACCAGATCGCTTGTGTAATAGTGGAGCCAGTTGCGGGCAATATGAACTGCATTCCGCCAGCCCCCGGCTTCCTGGAAACCCTGCGCGAAGTGTGCGACCAGAGCGGCGCACTGTTGATTTTCGATGAGGTGATGACCGGATTCCGCCTCGGCATTGCCGGTGCGCAAGGCTATTACAAGATCACTCCTGACCTGACGACTCTGGGGAAAGTGATTGGCGGCGGTATGCCCGTAGGCGCGTTCGGCGGGCGCAAAGATGTAATGAGCAAAATCGCCCCGCTCGGCCCTGTGTATCAAGCGGGAACTCTGTCCGGGAATCCGGTGGCTATGGCGGCGGGCTTGGCGACGGTGAAAAAAATCCAGGCTCCGGGTTTTTACGAACCGCTGTTCGACAAAACCACCAAATTGGTGAACGGCTTGTTGGCAATCGCCAAAGAGACGGGTATTCCGTTTACCACCAACCACGTGGGCACTATGTGGGGAGGATTTTTTACCGATGCGGATTCCGTCAGCAATTTCCGCCAAGTAATGGCCTGTGATACGGCGCGCTTCAACCGCTTCTTCCACGGCATGCTGCAGGCCGGTGTCAACCTGGCTCCAGCATCTTACGAAGCCGCGTTTATGTCGGCAGCGCATACGGACGACGATATCGACTTTACCCTCGCCGCCGCCCGCTCGGTGTTTAAAACCCTCTAATCTCCAATCCAGCAGGGGTCATCCAGCCCCTGCTCTTTCCCGCGCTTAGAGCCAGTTATTCAACATAAACCCTATGCCAATCCGTGTGGTTTTATGGTTGTAATCCAACAGAGATTCGCCATATCCGTGAAATAGCTGCACGTAACCGCGTTTGGTTTTGGCGAAGGGATAGCTGTAGCCGATTTCGATGGCGCCTTTATTGCGATCGTTCAGGTTGTTGCGCAGCATCAGGCTCAGCTCGTTGTCACCGTAGCGGCGAAAACCGCGTAATTCGAAATAACCCAGGTAGTGATGAATATCCGGGTTGTCATCCCCGGCGGCATCGTCCGGACCTCGTTTACGCCGCTCAGGAATGCGCCACCAGGGTTTGATGCTGAAATAGTACTTTTCATATTCCAAGGTTGTCCGCAGGTACAAGCGGTTCCAACTGCGCGACTGAATATCCGAACGGCCGTTGCTCTGATGTGACAGACCAATACTCACCACCGGCACTTCCGCCCCCAATGCACGAAAAGGCGTGGTGAAGGAGAGAAACACTTCAGGTTCATGATTGGTGTCGCGAAACGGGCTGGACTCGCTGGTGTTGTATGCCTGCCAGAAGGAGCGGGCGGTATAGGCAAAGTACAAAAAGCCATTGTCATTAAATAAAGGCTTTTCGTTCAGCGCGACTTTAAAACTGACCTGAAACTCCACTTCCGTATGCTGCAGCTCCTGCCCTGTTTCCTCAAACGGTTTTTCGTTGGGGTGACTCGTATGGGTGAGCGGCAATATGTAATTGATCGAGTGCGGTGTAATGGCAAAACTGCTGCCTTGTAAACGGCGCTCCTCCTGGAAGCGCTCAAGCACCAGATTTCTTTTTTCCTCCTCCGTCAAAACCCTTTCTTGCACGACTTGCTCATGCGCCACTTCCGGGTTGGGAACACCGGGCGCCTCGGGTGGCTGATCGGTCACCACCTCTTCGGCGGCGATCGGTGCAACGATCAGAGCCAGCGACAAGATTCCGCTTAAACTGAACATTTTCATCTGTCGACCTCAGACCTGCTTGCGAAAATCGGCAATCAGTTCTCCTGCGGCGAGCATATCGGCCTCGTGTTCTGGCTCCGGGGTCTCCTGCAAAGCGGCTTCATACCACTCCTGCATACCGGGCAATTGGAGCAGATGGCGACAGTATTCTGCGGCGGACTCTGACAAGGGCAGACCATAGGTTTGCACCCGGAAAGCGACCGGCGCATAAAAAGCATCCACCGCCGTAAACGCCGAGCCAGCCAGGAATGGCCCACCAAAACGCTTAATGCCTTCACTCCAAAGCTCGTCGATGCGCGCAATATCTTTCGCCAATGCGCCGTTGATCTCGCGCATTCTGACTCTTACTCCGCAGTTCATGGTGCACTGGCTGCGCAGAGCCTGAAAACCGGAGTGCATTTCCGCCGCAGCACTGCGCGCCCAGGCGCGGGCAGTGCGATCCGCAGGCCATGCTTCCGGGCAATCCTCCGCCACATAATCGGCGATCGCCAGCGAATCCCAAATCATTCGCCCCGCGTGATGCAGGCAAGGCACCTTGCCGCTGGGGGAAAAGTTTCGCCAGCTGGCATCACTGGGAAATAGATGCAGTTGCTCGGTAAAGGCAATGCCCAATTGCCGCAACAATAACCAGGGGCGCAGCGACCAGGAGGAATAATTTTTGTTCGCGATATGAAGGAGATACATGGGAAATCCGCCAGCGTGCGATGAGTGGGCCCGTATTAAAGCAGACTTATAAGAAGGGGCAACCGCAAAATGTTCTGGAGGATAGGTTTCTGGTGAGTAAATAATGAATAGATATCGGGTTGACCGGAAAAACCACGCCAACCCTGAAGTCTTTCTGGATTTTCTAAACCTTAATCTTGGTATTGGGCGATCAAAGTCCGCATTTGCTGGCGCGCTTCATCGGACATATCCATGATCTGGAAACCAGCCCAAACCTGATCACCAGTACCTGTCTCGCTGATCCACAAACATTCAGCGCCGAGAGGTATGGATTCACCTGAACTGACTTCGAAAGCGACCTGGTAGAGATAATCCTCTTTCAAACCACCGTCGCTGATCACCATAAAGCCTTCTTCATGAACATTCGCCAAGGTGCCGAGTTCGCTCCCTGACACTGTATCCCGCACGCATATTTCATCGTCTACAGGAATACGAACTTGACTGCGTTTTTCACTGCTACCACTGCTGCGATTACTTAAGTTCACGTTCTACGTCTCCAGATTGGGCTTCGGCTTGAGCGTTCAACTTCTGGAAAATGTTCTCCAACGCCCGTTCAAAAAATGGTTTAGAGCTTCCAGCTATAATTTTAGCCCGTTTCGCTATCATTTCCCGGGCGATCTCCAGCCCGGACATCATGGCGACTTTCTTGCCCATTTGGTCCACCAACATGTAATGGGACGTGCGAGCGTTATACCAGGCAATCTTCAAACGCCTGCCACCTTCGAACTCGAACCAGGTGCCGAATTCGATCAGTTTCAGGTTTTCGACGATCTTTGCTTCTTCCTTGGAAATATCGGTAACTTCTTCCGCCTGTCCGGCTTTCACCGCTGCGATCTTCTCGAGTTTGTCGCGCATTGGTGCCGGTGCCGGCTCCGCGCGTTTGCTCTGCTGCGCCATTTCGATCAGGGAGGAAATCGCTTCCAGCAGCTTTTTGCCCTTGGCCTGATCGTAGCCAATGGTTTCAAAACCGGTTTCTATATCGCGCAACAAAGCCGGGGCCAGTTCTGCTTGCCGGGTCACCCCGGCCGGGTCGGTCTGCGGCTCTATGATCCATAAGAGATCATCCACCACTGCCAGGGCATTGGCCCATTTGTCGGACTTCTCGCCATAACGCAGTAGAACGAACGACAGATAATCGGACCAGGGCTGCAGCGCAAACAGTAGTACTGCCGATGGCAACTCTTTGTCATCGGTGCGCTTGCGGATCTCTTCGTTGACTCGCAACTTCACTTCGCGCAAACGCTCTTCGCCCTGAGCTTTTTCCGCCGCGCGTTTTTCCATCAGCTCCTGCCGACGAATGATGCTCTTGGTGTAGTTGTTGAACTCCAGCAACAGTTCGGCGATTACGCGCACGTCGTTTTTAAAGTCGCGCAATACACGATCGACGACATCTTTGATCTTGTTATACATGTCGTGCTGCACAGTGCCGTCATTGCCAACCCAGCGGGTACCGGCTTCGGCCAGACTATTCAGCAGCATGCGCGCCGGGTGCTCCGGCTGTTCGAAGAAACCGGGGTCAATAAAGGCGAGTTTGAGGAAAGGCGTGTGCATATAGCTGAGCAGCGCCTTGACGGAATCCGGCAGGTTTTCGTCTTTCAGCATGTACTCGAACACCATGCCCACCAGGTCGATGGTATGCATATCGGCCGGAGAGACCTTGCTGTCGCGGGTCGTCTTGGACTGCTGGAACTGTTGCGCCAGAGCGGTCAACACCTGGGTGAAATCCATCGGTGGCAAGGGACCCGCGTCGAGCGGAGAGCCGACCACGCCGGCAGCGGAGCCCTGCAACGTCTGCAGGGCGCTCATCAACTGATCCGCCGTGATCACAACACCAGGGCCTATAGGGCCGCTGCCCGGCACGAATGCGGCAAACGGGCTGTCCTGCGTGGCGATGCGAATGCCTTCGGACATAGGCGCCGGCGCCGCAGCGCTGACTCCGCCTCGCATACTGACCTGCAAACTGCGGATCGCGTGCAGCAAGGCGCTTTGGTATTGCTCGGTGGGCTGATTGGGATCCGGAATCGGAACCGGCCCGATAGAGCCGGAAAACAAAGGCTGGGCAGGTGCGGCCGCAGCTGCCTGGCCGGGGATCTGCGCTCCAGCGCCGAGTGGATTGACCGGCGCGACCTTGGGCGGCGTGTAGCGCAAGTTGGGCAGCACACCCGCTTGTTTCAGATAGTCGTTGATGTCTTCAATGACGTTCTTGGCCAATTCCGACAAGCGCTGCTCGTAGACCTTGTAGGCCACAGCTTTCGTTTTGGCAGTCAAAGGGATCAAACGCAGCGCGCGACGCAATGACTCACACAACTGTATAGGCGCTGCCGGATTGCTGGCTTCGGTAACCTGCTCACCGCCATTGAGAATGGCAAAGCGTTGATTGAGTGCCCAGATAGGTTCGGCGTAGAGAACATCCACCTTTTGCACTATGGTGGAGAGCGTAATGGTTTCTTCGAGCGCGTCGTTATCCACTAATGATAGCTCGCCACTGCCGGTTAAGTTCTGCAGCTCGGTGTGCAATTCCTTCTTTTTGAACTTTACGAAGCCTTCCGCGATATAGCCGACATAGTAGCGTTCAAGTTCCTGCTGGTTGCGCCGGAACAATCGCTGGATGCCGGTGATTTCCGACACTTCCTGGTTGGACCTGGCGCGGTCCATTTCCTGGTTGAAGGCTTCGTCGAGATTGCGCAGATAGATTTGAAAGGCTACTTTGGCGTGCTCGCTCGCAATGCCCTGGCACTTTTTCAAGTGGGTGACGATGGTCTCGGTCGTCAAAGGGATGGATGCGACAGACTCGCTCTCAGGCTTGCGCGTGGAAGAATCAGTTCTTATTAGTCGTGACATACACTGTGTTCCGTTCGGTCTGTCAGGGATCACCCTGGCAGCCACATTGCGAAGATTCAACGGGCGCTGCCGCCAGTAAACGGCACTTAAAAAGCAACCACTACGCAAAAACTATGCAAGATTGCATAACCGACCGCGCCAAACTGTCGTTCAACCCACAGAGCGGCGCAACGGTGCACATATTTTTTCAATCTTAGGCTTTGATCAGAGGAGATACAAATTGCCTGCTTACGATATCTATGGCCTTGGCGCCGCCCTGGTGGATACCGAAATCACGGTCAGCGATGACGACCTGACGCGCTTCGGCGTTGAAAAAGGCGTCATGACTCTGGTCGACGAAGCGCGCCAACAAGAACTTTTGCAGCATCTGGAAGGCCATATGTGCCACGCCTCGCGCGCCAGTGGTGGCTCGGCGGCAAACAGCATCATCGCCGCGCAGTATTTCGGCGCGCAGACGTTTTATTCCTGCAAAGTGGCGGACGATGAGAACGGCAAGTTCTATTTGAATGATCTGGCCAGTGCAGGCGTCAAGTTTTCTGCTGTCAATGGAACTGCGGCGGGCATCACTGGCAAATGCCTAGTGATGATTACGCCAGACGCCGAACGCACCATGAACACCTTCCTCGGCATCAGCGCTACCCTGTCAAGCGACGATATAGACGAAAATGCGTTAAAAGCGTCGAAATATGTCTATATTGAAGGTTATTTAGTCGCCTCCCCCACCGGCCGCCCCGCCGCTATTCGCCTGCGTGAACTGGCCAAGGCCGCCGGCGTAAAAGTGGCCGTCAGCCTGTCCGATCCCGCCATAGTCGAATACTTTTACGACGATCTTCACACCATGGTCGGTGACCAAGTCGATTTGTTGTTTTGCAATAAGGCCGAGGCCCTGACCTTTACTCGCACGAATAATCTGGAAGAGGCGGCTGCGAAGCTGCAGGGCATTGCCCGCACCTTTGCGATTACTTTGGGTGCAGAAGGCGCTCTGGTTTTTGACGGAAATCGTTACAGCCAAGTACCCGCTCCGCAGGTTGCCGCGGTGGATACCAATGGTGCAGGGGATATGTTTGCGGGTGCGTTTCTCTACGGCATTACCCGCGGTGGATGGGATTATGAAACGACAGGCCGGTTTGCAACCCGTGCAGCTGCGGCGGTGGTCAGCCAGTTCGGCCCGCGTTTGCGACCCGAACAACATAAACCTCTATTAGTAGACTGAGAGAACCGCTGTCAGCGGATGAGATGCAGAAGGCGCAGTTGCTATCACCCCCGTGACAGCAACTCGCGCAGATCGATCAAGGCCGCGTTGGCGCGCGAAATATAGTTCGCCATCACCAGGGAGTGGTTGGCCAGCACCCCAAAACCGCTGCCGTTCAGGATCACGGGCGAACGCAGCGGCTCTTGCGTTCCCTCCAGCTCACGAATGATCTGCTCAAAACTCACGCGCGCATTTTTATCGGCGAGCACATCGGCAAAGTCTTTTTCCGCCGCGCGCAGAAAATGCACCAGAGCCCAGGCCGCGCCCCGCGCTTCGTAAAACACGTCATCGATTTCACTCCAGGGAGTTTTGAGTTCGTATTCCCGCGGCGTGGCGGTGGATTGGCGGGCACCTTTGTCACCGGCCAAGTCGGTGTTGAGACGGCGCTGGCCAACGCTCGCGCTCAACTTCTGCGACAAGCTGCCCAGACGGGTTTCGACGGTCCCCAGCCAAAAGCGCAGGTTGTCGGCGCGGGCATAAAACTGGGCGTTTTGTTCGTTATCGTCAACCAGCCGGCGGCGATAGTCCTCCAGATAGGCGATGCCGCGGCGGTATTCATCTTCGGTGGAGGGAAGAACCCAGCTGTTGCGATTGAAATTGAACTGGGCCTCGGCGTCTTTCAGGGCGGGATCTTCCACTGATTGCGACTGGGACCGGCTGTAAGACTCGCGCATCACCCGCGCCAGATCGCGCACTTGCACCAACACGCCGTATTCCCAAGCGGGAATATTGTCCAGCCATACACCGGGAGGCGCTATATCGTTGGTGAGGTAACCGCCGGGTTTATCCAGCAGCATGGTGGCAACTTCGATAATGGCAGAAGTGGTTGCAACACCCGTGGTATAGGGTTTTTCGGTGCCATCGGCGGCGATCTCAGTGCCGGCAATGGGGCGCATCTCCGGCTCGGAACTCCAGTGAACACTGAGCGCGATCATCACCAAAAAGTACGCCAGAACAACCCAAAAGGCGACTTTAAGCCAAGTGCGACCTTCGGTCAAATCTGCACCTATCTCTTTGCCCTCTTGGATCAAAGACTGACTGGCACTCTGCCAGCGCTGGCGAATCCGCGTGAACATTAACGGTCTCCTTCTGCGTTCATGACTCCACCCACCTGGTCAGCGTGAGCGAACTTCGACATCGACAACCAGCTTCTCTGCGCCATCAAATTCCAGCGTCAGGGGAAACGAACCGCCCACCGGAGGCGCATCCGCAACGTCCATTAACATAATATGGTACCCCGCAGGCTCAAACGCCAGCACAGCGCCAGCGGCAACCCGAGCATGAGCGACGGGTCTCATCTTCATTACACCGTCTTCATGAATATGCCGATGGACCTCTGCCCGCCCTGCAATCGGGGTGCTTACCAACTGAATCGTGCGCTCGCGCGCAGCGGAATTTTCCAGGCGCAGATAGACCGCCGCAGTCGTCTGACCCGGCGCTATGGCCCACATATGCGCGTTGCTGGCGCGCAACCCGGGTTCCGTTTTTTTCTGGCAGGCGGTGAGCGCCAACAACAAAGCCGCACATAAACAAACGAAACGAGCGAAAGCTGGCAGCATGGTTACTCCAAAGGGGATAGAAACTCGATAGCGGGTTCACGGGAGATGCGGATATCACCGCGAATGCGATACCCGCCCACGGAATCCTTCATGGTTTTATAGATCCAGCGCCCTTCTGCGTCGGAACGGGCATAGATCATCACCGCTTCATCCGACTGCTGCACGCGCTGGGCAATCTCGATCAACAACTGTTTGGCTTCTTCGGACTTCTGCGCCAGAGCCTGGGCCGGCAAAACCACTTTGCCTCGCCCCTCTTCTTTTTTTACGCCGGAGTCGGATTTTTGCGGCGCAGGCGTGCGTTTTTTGATCTCCGCCTCATAAGTCGCCAGCAGTTCGGCGTTGGGGAACGCGGCCTTTGCCACTTTTAATTCCGCCGCGGCAGCGGAAATCAGACCGGCGCTCAAGCCGCGCTGAATCCGGTCCGCATAGGCTAGAAGAATACTGTCCAACCCCGCCTGAGCCTGTTTGTTGCCCGGATCGAGCATTTGCACTGCGCGGAATCGGTCGTAGGCGTTGTCTTGAGCCGGTTGGGTCATGCGATCCTTTTTGAGGGCCGCATCCGCCTCGGCCAACAATCGTTCAATGGTCTTTTGTTTCGCGGATTTTGGCGGCGCCTCTGCCTGTGGTGATGGGACAACCGGCGGCTCAGGCTGGGGATCAGGCTTGATCGGACCGACACCGCCGCATGCCAGCAACAATCCGGCGACCGCAATCAGAGATGGCAATGTAAGAGGAGCTCGCACGTACCGCATGGGCTGATATCCGTGGCAGGGCAAAGTAAGTCACGCGGCGCAGTGTAAGGATTTGCGGTGGAAGAAGGAAGAACTGGGACCCAACGCAAGCTTTTGCCTTGGATTGCGCGGATCGCCGGAACTCCTTTGGTAGCGAAACGTCAGAAATCCGATAGCAAAGCATAGCAAAGCCAGGATTGCTCAGCCGCTTCAGGCTTCCTCCAACATTGCTGTTTATAATGCCGTTGCTGTCTACGCATTCGACTACGGGATATCTATGCGCACACTGCTTCACCTTTGCACTTTTTTGTCGTTGGTCATAGGCTTTTCCGGCGCGCGCGCCGCCGGTCTCGATTTAGGGCCGCTCGGTTCCAATAACGGCGGGTTTCTGCCGGTTGAGGAAGCCTATAAGGTCAATATCACAGTCGAAGACGAACAGCTCTTTATCGACTGGACCATCGCCAAAGGCTACTACCTCTACCGCGAAAAATTCCGCGTCAGCGCCAAAGTCGGCGACAACACTCAGGCGGTGAATGCCCAGTTGGAGGAAGGACAGCAGAAGTACGACGAGTATGAAGAAAAAGAAGTGCCGGTTTTTTATGACAGCACCCGCATTACGGTTCCACTGGCAGGTCTGCCCACTGAATTTTTACTGAATGTCCGCTCACAAGGCTGTGCCGACGCCGGTCTGTGTTATGCCCCGCGCTCACAAACCTTCCAGATCAATCGCAAATTTGGCACTGCCATTGAAACCGCCCCTGCAGCTGCAGGCTCATCTGCCGCCCCTAGTTCTGGCGCAGGTGCCGGTGGTAGCGATTCAGGGCTTTTTAGCGCTAATCCCTCGTACGGCGCGGCACTGTTTCTGGCACTCGTGGGCGGCATGATCCTCAACCTGATGCCTTGTGTGTTCCCGGTACTGTCCCTCAAAGCACTGAGTTTTGCATCGTCCAGCGGTAGTGCGCACAGCCACCATCTGCACGGCTGGGCCTATACCTTGGGCGTGGTCGGATCTTTTGTGCTCGCTGCAGTGGTTATTATCGCGGCGAAAACCGCGGGCGAGCAGTCGGGTTGGGGCTTCCAATTGCAGTCGCCCACCTTCGTCGCCTTTATGGCGTATTTGTTTCTGGTGATGGGCTTGAGCTTGTCCGGCATGGTGTATTTCGGCACCAGTCTGATGGGCATCGGCCAGGGCCTCACTACGCAAGACGGTTTGCGCGGCTCTTTTTTCACTGGCGTGCTCGCCGCTCTGGTTGCCAGCCCCTGCACCGGCCCTCTGATGGCCACGGCATTGGGCTTTGCCCTGACGCAACCGCCGCTGGTATCGCTGTCGATCTTTGTCGCGCTCGGATTCGGCATGGCGCTGCCGTTTTTGTTGCTCAGCTACAGCCCGCGCCTGGCCAGTGCGCTACCGCGCCCCGGCCCCTGGATGGAGAAATTCAAACAATTCCTGGCTTTCCCCATGTACATTGCAGCCGCCTGGCTGCTGTTTGTATTCGGCCGCCAGGTCGGCATGACCGGCGTGTTTTTCCTGCTGATAGGCGCTATCGCGATAGTGCTGGCGATTTGGCTTTGGCAGAACCTGCCTGAACATCCTAGCTGGCGCTGGGTGGTCAAAAGCACCGGTCTCGCAGCCGTTCTGGTGGCGGGTTCCATTGCTTGGATAGGAGCGGACTTCCGCTCTAACACCGACGGCTGGCAACCCTTCTCCGCAGAACTGGTAGAGGAACTGCGTCTCAACGGCCAACCCGTCCTGGTCGACTTTACCGCAGATTGGTGTATCACCTGCAAAGCCAACGAAGCCGTGGCACTCTCCCGCGAGGGCTTTAAAGCGGCTGTAGCCCAGCACAAGGTCGCCTTATTGAAAGCTGATTGGACCAACCAGGACCCCACCATCAGCGCCGCCCTTGCCAAATACAATCGCAGCGGAGTGCCGCTTTATCTGCTATACCCTGCTGACATGAACAAACCGGCTGAGATTTTGCCGCAGATTCTGACCCAGGATTTGGTCATAGAAGCGATTAAACGCGCCGCAGGCAGTGCCGTCGCCAGCAATCCTTGAAGCTGGGTGGTTTCGCTAAAAGGTGCGCGGCACCGTCTCGAAATCAGTCGATTATGCGCAACTTTTAGGCGAACTCTCAGGAAATTAATGCTTTTTCATGGACACATAATTCCAACTTAGGCACAATCGCTGCCCAGATCAGGGGTAGCCTTTTTCGCATGCCCCTTCAATCCAGCAGCCATGGAGGCTCTTTGAACCGGATTTGTCGGTTCGCTGAGGCTCATAGCGCCTGCCAGTCCTGATCCAAGACTTCAATTATTCCGAGAACTTATGGCCACCATCCTGGTGTTACACGGTCCTAATTTGAATCTGCTCGGCACCCGCGAGCCGCATATTTACGGCTCCACGACCCTGGCGGATATCAACCTTGCTCTGCAGGAGACTTGCCGCACGCGCGGTCACCACCTGCTGACTTTGCAGAGCAATGCGGAATACGAATTGATCGAGCGCATCCATGACGCCGCCAAAGAAGGCGTCAACTTCATCATTATCAATCCCGCTGCCTTCACCCATACCAGTGTGGCACTGCGGGATGCGCTCGCCGGAGTTGCGATTCCGTTTATCGAAGTGCACATCTCCAATGTTTTTGCGCGGGAACCCTTCCGCCATCACTCATATTTGTCGGATATAGCCCGCGGCGTCATCTGTGGCCTCGGGGTACAGGGTTATCAGTTGGCCCTGGAAGCGGCGTTGAATTTCCTCAATCCGCCGTCGACCGACACCCAACAACCCCAATCTAAATAATTTGATCCAGAGTCCTAGCGAGAGGCCCAGATGGACATTCGTAAAATTAAAAAACTCATTGAAATGTTGGAGGAATCCAACTTAGCGGAATTGGAAATCAAGGAAGGTGAAGGCTCCGTCCGCATCAGCCGCACACCGAGCGGCGGTGTTTATGTGCAACCGCAAGCACCTGCCTATGTCGCTCCGCCGGCTGCCCCAGCACCCGCTCCGGCCGCTGCCGCGCCAGCCGCTGCACCGGCTGAAGCTGCTCCGCAAGCGCCCGCTGGCCACGTCATCCGCTCGCCCATGGTCGGCACCTTCTATCGTTCACCCAGCCCAGGCGCCGCCGCGTTCGTGGAAGTCGGCAGCCAAGTCAAAGCGGGTGATGTGGTTTGCATCATCGAAGCCATGAAGATGATGAACCAAATTCAGGCCGACAAGAGCGGTGTCATCAGCGCCATCCACGTCGGCGACGGCGAACCCGTGGAATTCGATCAACCTCTCGTCTCCATCTCCTAACGGGGTTTCGGTATGTTCGAAAAAGTACTCATCGCCAACCGCGGCGAAATCGCCCTGCGGGTCATGCGCGCGTGTAAAGAGATGGGCATCAAGACCGTCGCCGTCTATTCACAAGCTGACCGCGACCTGAAACATGTGCGCCTGGCGGACGAGTCCGTTTGTATCGGCCCCAACCCGTCATCTCAGAGCTATCTGAATATTCCGGCGATCATCAGCGCGATGGAAATCACCGATTCCGTCGCCGTGCACCCCGGTTACGGCTTTCTGGCGGAAAACGCGGATTTTGCCGAGCAGATTCAGAAGAGCGGCTTCACCTTTATTGGACCCGATCCGGAAGTGATCCGTTTGATGGGCGATAAAGTGTCCGCCATTCAAGCCATGAAAGCGGCTGGTGTACCTACCGTGCCCGGCTCCGGCGGCGCCCTGCCCAACGATCGCGATGCCTGCCTGGAAATCGCCCACAAGATCGGCTTTCCAGTGATCATCAAAGCCGCTGCGGGCGGCGGTGGTCGCGGTATGCGCGTGGTGCACACCGAATCGGCCCTGATGAACTCCATCCAGCTCACCAAATCCGAAGCCAAAGCGGCATTCGGTGACGATACTGTGTACATGGAGAAATTCCTCCAGAACCCGCGCCACGTAGAGGTGCAGGTGCTGTCTGACGGCCAGGGCAATGCGGTGCATCTGCATGATCGCGACTGCTCGCTGCAACGCCGTCACCAGAAAGTGCTGGAAGAAGCCCCGGCTCCGCATATCGACCCGCAAGCGCGGGAAGAGGTTTTTAAAGCCTGCGTTAAAGCCTGTATCGATATCGGCTATCGCGGCGCCGGCACTTTTGAATTCCTGTACGAAGACGGCCGCTTCTACTTCATCGAGATGAACACCCGTATCCAGGTGGAGCATCCGGTAACCGAAATGATCACTGGCGTCGATCTGATCAAAGAACAGATCCGCGTCTGCGCAGGCGAAAAACTCAGCCTGAAGCAGAGTGATATCAAAGTGACCGGTCACGCCTTCGAGTGCCGTATCAACGCCGAAGACCCCAAAACCTTTATGCCCAGCCCAGGGAAAGTCACCAACTTCCATGTGCCCGGCGGTTTGGGCGTGCGCGTCGATTCGCACCTGTACAACGGCTATACGGTTCCACCCTATTACGACTCCATGATCGCCAAAGTGATTACCCATGCGGAAAGCCGCGAAGCGGCACTGGCCCGTATGCGCGTTGCCTTGGATGAAATGGTGGTTGGCGGCATCAAGACCAATATTCCTTTGCAACAGGATCTGGTCCGCGACGCAGCCTTCGCCAAAGGTGGTGTCAACATCCATTATCTGGAGAAAAAGCTGAATCTCTGATTCGGTCCGGGGCGCCGGTCGGCGCCCCTTCCTAATCCACTCAAGCCCTCCTGCGACGCCCTGGTTAGAGCTGCTATGCCTTGGTTAGAACTGCGAATCGATAGCAACCGCGAAGACGCTCCCGCCCTGGAAGATGCCCTGCTGGCCGCCGGCGCACTTTCCGTCACTCTGCAAGACAACGCCGACCAGCCAATTTTTGAACCGGCGCTGGGGGAAACCCCGCTCTGGCAGGAAACCCGTGTTACTGGACTGTTCGAAGCCGATGTGGATACCCGCCGTATCGAGCGCCGCCTGCGCCTCGAACGTCCGCACTGGCATGTGGTGGAAGACAAGGACTGGGAACGGGAGTGGATGCAGCATTACCACCCCATCAAGTGTGGCGATAACCTGTGGATCTGCCCTAGCTGGCTGACGCCGCCGGATCCTTCAGCAGTCAATCTTCTGCTCGATCCCGGTCTCGCCTTCGGTACCGGTACTCACCCGACCACCTTTTTATGTTTGGCCTGGCTGAGCCAACAGCAACTGCAAGGCAAGTCGGTGGTGGATTACGGCTGCGGCTCGGGCATTCTCGGAATTGCGACTTTATTGCTGGGGGCGGAAAAAGCGGTAGGCGTGGATATAGATCCGCAAGCCCTGCTCGCCAGTCGCGACAACGCGGAGCGCAACGGTATTGCCGGCGAGCGTTTCCCGGTGTATTTCCCTAATAAAGCGCCCAAAGAACCCGCCGATGTGGTGCTCGCCAATATTCTGGCCGGGCCATTGGTAGAACTGGCGCCGACGCTGATAGGTCTGCTCAAGCCCGGCGGTTTGATCTGCCTTTCGGGCGTACTCGCCACGCAAGCCGAAACGGTACAAAAAGCATATCGGCATGTGATTGATTTCGACCCGATCCAACAAAAGGAAGAATGGGTTTGCATGAGCGGGAGAAGAATTGCGACTTAGGCCCAAGCCTTCCCCAGCGGCGCGGTTTTACCTGTACAGTGGTTGCGATTAAACTTCTCGTAATTTTTCCTCGACGATAAAGGATTTTCTTCAATGGCAGACATGATCACACGTTGTCCGAAATGCGGTACCGCGTTCCGCATCTCCGACACATTGTTGAAGTCTGCCAAGGGCATGGTTCGCTGCGGTTCGTGTCTCAGCGTGTTCAACGCGCGCGAGCATCTGGAAACCAAACCGGTTGTGCGAGCCAATCCTGCGCCAGCACAGACAACCACAGCGCCAGCGCCTCAAACCTCCTCGCCCCATTGGGAACAACCGTCCGAAACAGAAACTCACGTCGGATCTCAACAATCCGAGGCTCAACAAGATAATCCTTACCAAGATCGTTCTTCCCAGGATGAAGATCGATTTACCGCCGAAGATAGCGGCCGGTTTAACGATTCTGATTTCACCTATTCTTCCTCACATGAAGAAGCCCTTCATAAGGACGAAGAGGATTTCGCCGGCACCCACGATGCAAGCGAAGAAACCTTAGTGCGTCGCTGGCCGATTTCGGAACCCGAAGACGAAAGAATCCCAAGGTCCGCGGCTGTCTCGTCTGAGTCAGACGACGTAATAGATGAAGAAGACGATGAATCCTGGGCGTTGGAGCTGCTCAAGGATGACTCGGACCTCAATATCAAGTTGAAGAAGATCACCACGGCGCCCACACCAGCGCAGGAAGAAACCGTTCCGGCCGAGCCCGACAGTTCTCGGGTCAGCTCACTCGCCGACGAACTGGATTCTCTATTGGCAACCGATGAGGCACCTGCACATTCATCCCAGCCTGCAACCGACTCGGCTGAACGGGAAACTCAAGCCCAAGAACCTGAACAATTTGAAACTGCCGAACGCGATGACGAAATCTCGTTACAGCAGGACGAAGCAGAAACAGAATCCGCACCCGTAAAAATCGCTAAGGGAGATCAGGAGGAGGCCCCCGCAGCGGTGGAAGAAGAACCCACGGTTGTTATCAAGCGCAAGCCCATCCGACCCAAGCTGGAGCCGAAATCGCCTGCACTGCACGAGGTTATAGCGGCCCTGGAGCCAGAGCCTTTGGAGGTGAACTGGCAAGAGCCGGGCGCGTGGCGCAAACGCCTGTTATGGCCGGCACTGGCCCTGCTCGCCTTGGTATGTCTGTTGGCGCAAGTGGCCTGGCTGGAATTCGACCGCCTGAGTCGCATCGAACCCTATCGCGCCGTTTATGGAATCGCGTGTCGCTATATCGGCTGTCAATTGCCTGAGCTAGTCGACCGATCCCAGATCCAGACATCCAACCTGTTGGTGCGCAGCCATCCGACTGTAGTGGACGCTTTGCAAGTGGACGTGATTCTGCAAAACAACGCGCCATTCGAGCAGAGCTTCCCCAGTCTGGAACTTACCTTCACCAACTTGCGCAGCGAGCCTGTTGCGAAGCGCAAGCTGACGCCTGCCGAGTACCTCGGCGGTGAACTCGCGGGGCGCGATAAGATGCCCATCCGCCAGCCGATTCATATTGCGCTGGAAATCGCCGATCCCGGCAAAGAAGCTGTCAGCTATCACATATCCATCGTTGATTAATAAATTTTTTAATCGGCCTTAGATGATTGTGATAACAAGCTATTTTTTGATCAATCTGATTAAAATGTGCGTTCCCAAAGCCATTTCTTAGCGTTATGATACCGCCCCTTTCCGGCCCTCCCGGCCGGCTCCACCATTGGTGAAACCAGCATTAACCGAAGCACAGACTCTGTTGACTACTGTGCCAGATCTCAATAACGACCTTAGGCGCTAACGCCTTTCGGGGGAAAGCAGTTGTTCCGAATCGGACCCTATCAAATTGGCAGCCAGACCGTACTGGCACCAATGGCCGGTGTGTCGGACCTGCCGTTTCGGTCCCTGTGCGCCCGTTTGGGAGCCGGACTGGTGGTCAACGAAATGATCAGCGCCGATACTCGTCTGTGGAACACCCGTCAAAGCCGCACCCGTCTGTTGTGGGGCGACACCGCCGGTCCCCGATCCATGCAAATTGCTGGCAGCGAACCTGCGCAAATGGCTGACGCCGCGCGCGCATGCGTTGATGCCGGTGCGCAAATCGTCGACATCAATATGGGTTGCCCTGCCAAAAAGGTTTGCAACAAAGCGGCTGGCTCAGCGCTTTTGCGGGATGAGGTTCTGGTAGCGGACATTCTGGCCGCGGTAGTCAATGCTGTGGATGTGCCCGTAACGCTCAAGATTCGCACCGGCTGGGACAGCGACAATCGCAATGCCCGCACTATCGGCCGGATCGCAGAAGACAGCGGCATTGTGGCCTTGACCATTCACGGTCGCACCCGCGCCTGCCGCTTCAATGGCTCCGCAGAGTACGACACCATTGCCGCCGTCGCCGCAGATCTGAGCATTCCGGTTATCGCCAATGGCGACATAGATTCACCTCACAAAGCCCGCGCAGTGTTACTGCATACCGGTGCCAAGGCCGTTATGATAGGTCGCGCCGCCCAGGGCAATCCCTGGCTTTTCCGCGAAATCAACGCTTATTTGGCCGATGGCACTGTGTTGCCCCCGCCGACGCTGTGCGAGATCGAGACGGTTCTTCACGACCACCTCGATGGGCTTTACGACTGTTATGGCGCATTTATGGGCTGTCGCATCGCCCGTAAACATATGGCCTCTTATCTGGAAAAACCGCTTCGCGGTTACTTTTCCACAGTCTCAGAGGCAGAAGTGTGGCGTCAAAATTTCAATTCTCTTAACACTCCAGAAGAACAACGAAATGCCGTCCGACATCTGTTCGACCGGCTGAATCAACTAGAGGACCAAGCAGCATGAACACCGCAGAAACCTTGATCTCCGAACGGACCGTCGATCTGACTGGCAAGACCAGTGAAGGCTACACCGCTAGCCAGCGGCCGTCCTTGCGCGACAGCGTGGAAATTGCCGTGAACAACTATTTCCAACACCTGGAAGGCCAGGATGTCACCGACGTATACGAAATGGTGATGTCAGAAGTCGAAACTCCGTTGCTGGAAGTTGTGATGAAGTACACTCGCCACAACCAAACCAAAGCCGCACAAGTGCTCGGCCTGAACCGCGGAACACTGCGCAAGAAGCTCAAGCAATACGGTTTGCTGTAAGCGAAACAGTTTTACAGTGACCCACAGGTTTTACGGTTACTGAAACACTCGGCGGCGGCGATCATGTATCTGCCGCCCGCACTAAGCGGGATTTTCCGCACGACGAAGCCAAGAGCTTCAATTCCAACCTTTTTATTTGATTGATATCCCCGACGCGATTCGCGCTCAGCACCCGCTTTGCGTGGCGTATATGTTTTTCGCCGCGTCGGATCCAACAGGAAATACCATGACCGGCCCCAATCTCGTTTCCATAAAACGCGCCCTCATCAGCGTCTCCGATAAAACTGGCATAGTCGACTTCGCCCGCGCTCTGCAGGCCCAGGGTGTTGAGCTGCTCTCCACTGGCGGCACCTACAAACTCCTGGTGGAAAACCAGATTCCTGCCACAGAAATCGCCGATTACACCGGCTTTCCCGAAATGATGGACGGACGGGTGAAAACCCTGCATCCCAAAGTACACGGTGGCATTCTCGCGCGCCGCGGCCAAGATGATGCGGTGATGCAGGAGCACGGCATTCAGCCGATCGATCTGGTTGTGGTGAACCTGTACCCGTTTGAAAAGACCGTGGCCAAGCCGGACTGCTCGCTGGAAGACGCTGTTGAAAACATCGATATCGGCGGACCTACCATGGTGCGCGCGGCAGCGAAAAACCATGCTCACGTGGCCATCGTGGTCAGCCCGGCGCGCTATCCGGCCATTCTGCAAGAGCTGCAAGCCAACAACGGCCAATTGAGCCTGGCTACCCGCTTTGACCTGGCCATCGCCGCTTACGAACACACTGCAGCCTACGACGGTGCCATCGCCAATTACTTTGGCCGCCTGGTCGCTCCTGGCTCCGAGAATTTCCCGCGCACCTTCAATACACAATTCATCAAAGTGCAGGAAATGCGCTACGGCGAGAACCCGCATCAGAAAGCGGCGTTCTATCGCGAAGCCAATTTGAATGAAGCCAGTGTTGCCTCTGCACAACAGCTACAAGGTAAAGAGTTGTCCTTCAACAACGTGGCTGACACTGACGCGGCGCTGGAAACCGTCAAGTTGTTCCAGAATCCTGCGTGCGTGATCGTCAAACACGCCAACCCTTGCGGTGTTGCGGAAGCAAACGACATCCTCGCCGCTTACGAAAAAGCTTTCGCCACTGACCCCGAATCCGCCTTCGGCGGCATCATCGCCTTCAACCGCGAACTCGACGCCCGCACCGCTAAAGCGATTGTCGACAAACAATTCGTCGAAGTGATCATTGCGCCCAGCGTCAGCGCGGAAGCCAGCGCTGTGGTCAGCGAAAAGAAAAACGTGCGTCTGTTGCAGTGCGGCCAGTGGGGCGAAAAATCCCTGCCCGGACTGGATTACAAACGCGTCACTGGCGGCTTGCTGGTGCAAGATCGCGACCTGGGCATGGTCACTCTGGACGATCTGGAAGTGGTCACCAAACGCGCGCCTACCGAAGAAGAACTGCAGGATCTGTTGTTCGCCTGGAAAGTGGCAAAGATGGTCAAATCCAACGCGATCGTGTACGCCAGCGGTCGTCAGACCATAGGCGTGGGCGCCGGCCAGATGAGCCGCGTCAACTCCGCCCGTATCGCCGCCATCAAAGCCGAACACGCTGGCTTGAAAGTCAAAGGTTCCGTTATGGCCTCTGATGCTTTCTTCCCTTTCCGCGACGGTATCGACAATGCCGCTGCTGTGGGCATCGCTGCGGTCATTCAGCCCGGCGGTTCTGTGCGCGACGAAGAAGTGATTGCCGCTGCCGACGAACACGGCATGGCGATGGTCTTCACCCGTATGCGTCACTTCCGCCACTGATAAAGGAGTTTTTTCGATGAATATCCTGATCGTCGGCAGCGGCGGACGCGAACATGCTCTGGCCTGGAAAGCGGCGCAAAATCCAGATGTGAATACTGTGTTTGTCGCACCCGGCAATGCCGGCACCGCGACGGACGACAAACTGCAGAACGTCAATATCGACGTTCTGGACTTTGCGGCCCTGGCCGATTTCGCCGTCAATAACGGCGTTGCCTTGACCATCGTCGGCCCGGAAGCGCCGCTGGTGGCAGGTATAGTCGACTACTTCCAAGAGCGCGGCCTGCCCTGCTTCGGCCCCACCAAAGGCGCCGCGCAGCTGGAAGGCTCCAAAGCCTTTACCAAAGATTTTCTCGCCCGCCATAACATCCCCACGGCGGCCTATCAGAACTTCACCGAAGTCGAACCAGCTCTCGCCTATCTGCGCGAGAAAGGTGCGCCTATAGTGGTGAAAGCCGATGGTCTCGCTGCAGGTAAAGGCGTGATAGTCGCGGAAACCCTGGAACAGGCAGAAGAAGCCGTGCGCGATATGCTGTCCGGCAACGCCTTTGGCGACGCGGGTTGCCGCGTAGTGATCGAAGAGTTTCTCAGCGGTGAAGAAGCCAGCTTTATCGTGATCGCCGATGGCAAAAGCGTTCTGCCCATGGCAACCAGCCAGGATCACAAGCGCGTTGGCGACGGCGACACCGGCCCCAACACCGGCGGTATGGGCGCCTACTCTCCAGCGCCTGTTGTGACAGACACGGTTTACCAGCGCGTAATGGACGAAGTGATTATGCCGACCATTCGCGGCATGGCGGCGGAAGGCAATTCCTACGTCGGCTTCCTCTACGCTGGCTTGATGATCGACGCCAGCGGCGCACCCAAGGTGATTGAATACAACTGCCGCTTTGGCGATCCGGAAACCCAACCGATCATGATGCGCTTGCAATCGGATTTGGTGACCCTGTGCGCCGCCGCCCTCGACGGCACCCTCGATCGCTGCAAAACCGAATGGGATCCACGTCCCGCAGTGGGTGTTGTACTGGCCGCCGGCGGTTATCCCGGCGACTACGCCAAAGGCGCGCCGATCAGTGGACTGGATAAAGCCGCTGCGCTTTCCAGCGAACTCGACGGCAAGGTCTTTCACGCGGGCACCAAGGTCAAAGATGGCCAAGTGGTCACCAATGGCGGCCGCGTGCTGTGCGCGACCGCCTTGGGCAACAGCGTGACCGACGCGCAACAAAAAGCCTACGCCCTGGCGCGAACCATTCAATGGGACGGTGTCTATATGCGCAACGATATAGCCTACCGAGCCATTGATCGCGAGCAAGCCAATTAGGAGACCTATGCCGACAGCACTGTCGTTCGCCTGCACTTTTTTACTCGGCGCCCTCCTGGTGGGGTGCGCCCAAAAAACTGTAAAACCGGAGCCGCAGTCGATTCGTCTGCGCGGCGACGCCAGTGTCACCCAGCCCGCCACCGCGGGCACCATCAAAAAAGACCTCTTCAATATCGTGGTCGGCCCAGACACCATCAAGGTTAACGGCGTGGCCTTCAAGAATATCGCTGAGTTGGACAAATTCCTGTCCGGCTATCAGCAACCCGCATTGACAGTTGCGACGCACAAATGCCTCAGCAATGAAAAAGCCGCAGAAGTGATTGGCCTTGCGCAACGTCATACGGACGTGCCCATCGCCTTTGGCTCTTACGGCAACTACGACGACCCGGAATGCAAAACGGACACAAAGAGCAAGAAGCGTCGGTAAAAACTTTATGAATGATTTAAATAAGTGGCGGGACTATCTACGGGACTTTGCTGAAAAGCGCGAGTGGACGCAGTTTCATTCGCCCAAAAATCTCGCCATGGCGTTATCGGTGGAAGTGGCGGAACTGCTGGAGCATTTTCAATGGCTGACGGAAGAGCAATCGCACAATCCCGAGCCTGAACGCCTCGCCGCCATTGCCGATGAAATCGCCGATGTGCAACTCTATCTGATCCGCCTAGCCGACCGTCTCAAGGTTGACATAGGCCAGGCGATTGAGCAGAAAACCAAGAAGAACGAAGAGAAATATCCCGTCGAAAAAGTGCGCGGGAGCTCGCGCAAATATACGGAATATTAAAAACTATACCCAAATATCTGCACTCGGCTATTTTTGAGATAACTGCAAAAAATCGCACCAACCTCAAGCGAGGTTGGTGATAGCGCCGGTGGAAAATCTGGGATCGCCAAATGAATTGGCGCTGGCTCCAAATAAATTGAGAATTCCGCTCAGCAAATCGTTGTGGCTGCGGCCATTGAAATTCAGCATACGGCCTGTGCGCAATCCACCACCATTTCCCGCCAGCAGAAACGGCATATTTTTCTTATCGTGAGCGGGTGGATCCGATATTTCCGAACCTATAAAAACCACACTTTCATCGAGTAAGCTGTGCCCGCCCATATCCACCTCTGCCATTCGCTGCAACAGATACGCGTGTTGCTCCGCGTACCAGGTGTAGATTTTTTGGCATTCATTCGGGCGGAAGCCGCCATCGTGTTGGTAGTAGTGATGGTGGTCGGACAAATTCAGCCAGGGGAAGGTGTGTTTAGCTTCCGTATCCGTCCATTGCAGCGACGCAACGCGGGTAATATCGCAAGCCATCGCCATCACAATCATATCCATCATCAACTTACCGACTTTGGGAATGGCAGCGTCGGTGCGGTTGTCCTTGATGCTACCGGTATCCGATGAATTAAGACCGGATTTGGGATTGTAATCCGACGTATCCACCCGCGTCGGTTTAACACAGGCGCCACCGACGACCACTTCGTTTTGCAACGCGTTTTCAATTTCACGAATTTTGGTCAGGTGTTGTTCCAGACGCGCACGGTCCGCCATGCCCAATTGTTGCGCCAAGGTTTGATAACGTTTGCCGACAAAATCCAATACCGATTTGCGGCGGGTGAGCAACGCCACGGCTTCGGGATCCGTATTGTCCAGTTGGCCGAATAAATCATTCCAGATTTGTTGCGGATCCAGGCGCGGCGGAATGGGATTAAAACGGCCGTTATCTTCGAAATTCAGCGCATTAATGGGATGCAATAAACCGTGGGACTTTCCCGTGGCCCAGCGAATGGCAACCTGCAAACTTTTTAACGGTGTATCGCCGCCGATGCGATTGGCAATAACCTGATCGAGAGAAGGACCACCCGAATAATCATTGCGCGCCGCATTTTGTGGTGTACCGGTCAAGAGCGCGATTATGCCGCCTTGATGCTGTTCGCCTATGGCGCTTTTCATATCGAGTCCGTGGGGAATCAATATTTTGCTTTTCAATGAATTTAGCGGCTGCAAAATCGGACCGAAATTAAAATTAAATTCCGATCCGGAACTCGCCCATTTATCCCGCACTGTGCCGCCGGGGGTGTACACCGTCAAAAACCGTTTGGCGAGATTGTATTGCTGCGAATAAGCCCTGGTGGGCGCCATGATTTCCAGCCACGGCAGAGCAATAGCGATGGTACCTGCACCACGTAAAACCGAGCGACGGGTTAAGTTGAGTTTCTTTTTCATAGCAGCTCCCAGAACTCGTTATTGCCGGTGATCAGAAGGTAAATGCAGAAACGCATCAGTTTGGGTCAGATCCACAAGCAAAGTGCGAATGTCGTAGCCTTTTTCTGCAAATCTGGTCGTCACTTCTTCTTTAATGCAGGACTCACTCGCACCTATGGTTTTGCCATAGGCGAAATTCGCCCAGTTATAGGCAAAACACTGATGAGTGCGCGGATCGTCGGCAATGGCCTGTACCAATTCCACCGCGTTGCTCACGCGAATACCGGTTCCCGGAAGTTCACCGCTCGCATCGATCAATACATTATTTTCGTGCGTGCGGAAGAGACCAACCGGGTCGAAATTCTCGAATACCAAACCGACGGGATCCATTTTTTCGTGGCAGGTTTTGCACACAGGGTCTTTCGAGTGTTGGCTGTAGCGATCGCGCCCGGTCAAACCGGAACTCGGATCTGGTGGTTTGATTTGTTCGAGAATATCGCCAGTGGGCAGCGGAATATTGACGCACAATAATTTTTTCATCACATAAGCGCCGCGCACCACTGGATTGGTGTGGCCGGAGTGGGTTGTGCCCGCCATTATGCCCGCGTGAGTTAACACCCCCAGGCGTTTACTGGTATCCATCGGCACTTCTTGAAATTCATCGCCGTAGACACCGCTGATACCGTAGAACTTGGCGAGGGTTTCATTCATAAAGGTGTAGGGCGCGGTCAATGCGGAGGCCCAATCACCCGGGCCGGCCAAAATATGATGTTCCAAAAATGTCTGGGTTTCTTCGCGCATTAACGAACCAATCAGCGCATTAAAATTTGGATAAGCAACAGGATCGCGCTCCAGATGGTTCAGCGAGGAAATTGGCAAATATGCATCGAAGAAATAGCGGATCATATTGCGACTGCGTTCATCGGCGAGCATACGTTCCGCCTGTGCTTTTACTTGTGCGGGCGTAGAAAGCTGGCCATTTGCCGCCGCCTGCAGCAGTTCGTCATCCGGCATGCTCCCCCAGAAGAAATAAGACAAGCGCGACGCCATTTCATAATCCGTTGGTTTCAGACGGCCATCGACCATCACACCTTTTTCCACGCGGTAGAGAAAATCCGGCGCTTGCAAAATCGCTTCAATAACACCAGCTATGGACTTTTTGAAATTGCTGCCGTTTTGCATCAGGCTGCGCTGCAAATCTTTATAGGCTTGCACCTCTGTGCTACTGACGGCGCGGCGAAATGCGCGCGGCAATAAACGCTCGATAATCTGATCCGCACAGGATTGTTGGTTATTGCTCTGCACTGTCTGCACACAGGAATGCAAGCTCTGCCATTGGGATGGGTTATTGATAACGCGTTCAGATATACCCTCAGCCACTTTGCTGTATTGCTCTGCCAGGAAGGAGGATACCGACATGGAGTTGGCATCGTTGCCAAAACCATTGCCGATTTCCTCACTCGGCAAATCGTTGCCGGGACGCGTGTTATCACCCAACAAATGCAGCACTGTATTGTTGTATTCAAAGCGGGTGAGACGGCGCACAGGAGAGGATTTCACTTGGCAATCCGCGGTGCCCGGCGCGTCGTCATTAAAGGCATACAGAATAAAACCAGCCACACTGCGTGCGCAGTCACCGGTGCAGCGATCTCCCGCGACCGGCATGGTCATGGAAATTTTGCTGATCAGCGCAGCTGCGGAGCCACAGGTTTTGCATTGGGATTTAATCAGCGAGGGAAAAATACCATTGCCATCGCCGGAAGGGCCATGGCACTGCGAACAGGAGGCGTTATAAATGCCTTCACCGCTGGCGACAGATCCGTCGGAAAACGCCACCACATTATCTCAGTCGGCGTAAATTTCGATACCGGAAAGCGTGCCGTTGTCTTTGCCCGCGGTTACTTTGATAGAAAGCGAACCGTCGTTGACAGTAATTTCCGGCGACTCAATCTCATAAGCGGAAAATTTGCCGGCTTGCGCATGAATATCCAGATTTTTCGCCAGTGTCTGTCCTTCTACGACAACATCGATAATGCGTGAATTATCGGAATCCCAGAACATCTCGACGAATTTTAATTTGACTTTATAGCGCCCCGAGCCAATAGGAATTTCGTAATTCAAATCGCCCCAGCGTTCAGACTGAAACAGCGCCTGCTGTTGCGTTCCGGCAATTTGATTCGCCACCACCTGGGCGGTGCCGCCAGAAAAATATTGGTCCGCTTCGAAGGTCAAGCCTTTGGTGTCCCGGTACGAACCTCCGCCCACATTGATACCCAGAATAAAATTCCATTTATCCAAACTTGATACCGGAGAGCCGGAACCGCTGCTCGCTGAACTGCTCGACGATGATGAGCCGCTGGAAGTTTCCTCGCCACCGCCACCGCAGCCGGTGAGAGATGCTACCCAGCAGAGTAAGGGAATAAATAATTTTTTTGTACGCATATGTTATCCCGGCAAGTTATTGAGTAATCCCTGGAAGTCGTCTCAAAATCGGAGCGAGATCCGATTTTGAGACGGTTTTACCTACCCCCATGGTCGTTGCGTACAACCTGACACTCGCAACAAATCCGCTTTATTAGAAGCCACCTCTAAAATCAGCCAAACGCAGATATTTCTGAAATCGCTTCTAGAATCGACGGTCAGATCATTATTTTTTATATATGCAGCTACAGCGCATCGAATACCGAATGCTATTTGATCGTAAATTAACGTTATTTAACCTGTGGGAATTTTGTCGCAGTTTGCCGGGCAAAATTCGCAGAAAAAATTCAATTTTCGCTGCTAAATTTTTCTACTCGTCTCATTGAATATTTTGAGCCACCGCATTTGGTGAAAATATTCCCACTGGCTGACGCGCCTTTATTTTTCATTAATAAGCCAGCACCACCGTTGAAACACTGCGCGGCCCTATATCCAGCGTTGCTTTTTGGCCGTCGACAGAAATTGCACGACTTTCGCGCGCCGAATATTGCGAGGTGTAATAAAACTCGGCGCTGTTGATTTTCTGCGGAATCCCAATAATGGTGCCGTTAACCGAACTGGTCTGACGATTGAGAATCACCAGCACAATTTTGTTATCACCTTGGTATGCGGTTATTTCCAAACCATTGGTTTTGCTGTTTTTCGCAGTGCCAACGCGGACATAACCAGGGCGGACAAATTTGGAATAGTGGGAAAATGCCCAGCCGCGTTTGAGCACCTGCCCTTTGGGCGTTGGCCATTTGCCATTGGTTTCGTCACCAATAAAGGAGTAATAACGGCGCGCCCACCACCAGATATAGGCATTCCAATTGGCCTCCATGGAGCGGTGCACGGTGCGCAAAATGGTATCGAGGGTTTCATCCCACACGGCTTTGTTTTGCGGGTCGCGCCAGATGGTTGAGCCATTGGCACCGCCGTTCGCGCCGTCGGCTTCGTGGAAATTCCACTCGGTCATCCAGACTTTTTTGCCTTTTTGTACCGCGAGCGGATAGGCCGATAGATTGGGACCATTTTCCTGGCCGTATATATGGCCGCCGATATGACCGAATTTGGTTACAGCTACGGAATCATTGAGTGACGGGTCAGTGAGACGCCGGGCAAAACCCAAACTCTCGCCGATCATGATGCTGGTGTTTTGAATCTTGTCGCCATGATCGCGCAGGAAAATGCGGAACTCGTCGCCGCTCCAATCGCAGGAGTCGTAATCCGGATGCCAGTCTGGCTCATTCTGCAGAGAGGTGACATTGATGGTGACGCCGCGCCCGCGCATATATTGCACGTAATCATTTAGATGATAGGCGTAATCGTCGTAGTACTCGGTTTTGAGCTTGCCGCCGTTGACGCGGCTGTTATTGGTTTTCCAGGCAGCTGGCGGCGTCCAGGGTGAGCCGAGGATTTGGACTTTGTCGCCATAGGCTTGCGCCAGCGCGAGGGCATCGGCATAGACGCCCCATTGATTGCGCTCAGGATCGATAATCGTGCGCACAATCGACATTCCGAGCTCACCCTCACCCAATCCCACCAGGGTACGGGTTTCGGCAGCAGTCCAAGAGGACTGCCCCCACATGGGCATAGCGCCGCCAAAGCCGTCGATGACTTGGTAGGTGGTGCTGGTATCAACGGTAATATCCGCTCCTGTAGGCGGAGTTGTCGGCACTATGACTCCCGTCATCGCCAGATCATCAACGTAATAACTGGCGCTGACGCTATCGGACTCCACGTAAACCTGCAGATCGTTTACCGGACCTGAGGGCGAGTGAACATAGGTGCCATGCAGCTGTGTCCAGCCGCTGCTGGTCACTGGCGCCGAAGCGACATTGGGATATCTCGCACCCGTCGCATCCGTATATTGAATCGTCAACTTGGCAGTGGTGGGACCCTCACCCGCAGCCAATTGCACCCAAGACGTAAAATTCGTAGCTGTTGCCAGGCGTCAGCTGCGGCAGTGGAAACGCCACTCCATGCCAAGCCGCCGAGCGATTAGTGACCAAAATACTGTTATTGCCACTGCGCTTGACGCTGGTGTTCAGCTGAATCTGTGCTGCCCCGCGCGCTACCCACGGACTTATGCCGGCTTTCACATCACCGTTGCTCAATAAATTGCCCGGCACAGGTGTAATAACACCCGAAGACGACGAACTCGATGAGGAGGAAGAAGAGCTCGATGAGCTGGAAGAAGCACTGGACGCGCCACTGACTGAGCTGGAGGTCGAAGTCGATCCGCCGCAAGCTCCGAGCAACAGGGTCGTCGCAAGCAGGACGCCCACGTAGAAACTGTTCAGGGGTAATCGCATAACTGGCCTTTCTTATTGGAATTCTGAGGCCGGACGGCAATCCGGCCTTTCCAGAGTACGAATGCCAGGTTATGGTCAATTAGTTTGAAAGCTATGAAAAGTTAAAAATTACAAATAATTGAATTAATTTTTCTATTTGTTAAAGGCGAGCACTAAGACCTGCGACGCAAGCCTGTACCGAGGTGCAAACCAGGTCACATGAATAATCCCGCAGATAAACTCCGTTCCGGCGCCACCAAGTGGCGCGCGGGGCAACACATGATCAAGACCAAGCTGCTGCCTTCTGCTTAAACCTTCTTCTCTTCGCGATCTTCAGCGCGATTGCTCGCTATGTCTTGGCGGATATGGCGATAGCCATAGTAACCCACACAACCCAACATGGTTATCATGGCGATCACTGTCACCAAGCCCGCGACTACAACACCGTCGATATACATAACACCTCCACCGATTAACGTTTGCCTCTGCCTATTACCATCTGCTGCGGCTATTTCTTTGATCATTCCCTGTCAGCTTCACTATAGAAGCCCACCGGTTTGGCGATTTGATGCACATCAACTGTCGCGCTGGCGGAATTTGTTTTAGAACAAATGTGGTGTTTCCGCTGGAATGCTCATTGGGAGCTATGGTCAACTCGGCTATTATTCAGCTTCTTATAAGAACGAATGGCGGGACCATAGGGCGGGACAATTGATGCAGTGCGGGATCACAGATATGACCAATCACAAGGCAGTCAAAATCCAGGGGCGGGTTCAGGCTTATCAATGGGGAGGAACGAACTTTCTTCCGGAGCTGCTGGGCTACACCAATCCGTCCCAGCGGCCGCAAGCCGAATACTGGCTCGGCGCTCACCCCTGCGCGCCCGCCTCCGTCAGTGGCCGAGAGATCCCCCTCGGCGACTTCCTCAGCGAACAACAGGCTCCACCGCTGCAGTTCCTGCTCAAAATTCTCGACGTGCGCGACATGCTGTCGATTCAGGTCCACCCCAACAAAGAACAAGCCAAAGCGGGTTTTGCGCGGGAAAATGCCCTCGGCATAGCGCTCGATGCGAAAAACCGCAATTACAAGGATGCCAACGATAAGCCGGAATTAATGGTGGCACTGAGCGAATTCTGGCTGTTACACGGATTTCGTCCGATCGCACAAATCGCTGAATTACTGGAAAACAAATCCTATTTAGCACCACTGCGCGATATTCTGCTAAAAGACGGATTGGCCCAAGCGTTTGCTCATGCACTGGAATTTTCTTCGTCTGCGACTCAAACCATGCAACAGACATTGGCGCAAGAGCTGCGCGATAAATCAGCGCTCGATAAAAATACACCGGAATTCTGGATTCAGCGCTGGCTGGAAAAAAATCCCACAGTCGAAAATGGCATTCTCACGCTCTACTTTTTAAACCTTATCAAAGTAGAGCCCGGCATGGCCGTTTATCAACCCGATGGTTTGCTGCACGCTTATCTGGAAGGTCAGAATGTGGAGCTTATGGCGAACTCGGATAACGTTCTGCGTGCTGGCCTGACACCTAAACATATCGATGTTGCAGAATTGCTCTCCATTTGCACTATAGAGCCAAGCAATCCAAACGATTACGTCATTCATCCCGAAATAATGCCCAACGGCGAACGCCGCTTTATTACACCATTTACCGAATTCGAGTTAGCCGAGCTTAACGCGCAGAGTCAATCCGTCATCGAATGGGATGTCACTGCTCCGGAAATTATTTTTTGTTACCAAGGCAGCGCGACATTGAATGCGACTCTCGACCTTCAAAAGGGTGAAAGCGCCCTGCTGCTGCCGGGAGAAAAAATCGCGCTGCATCTGCAAAAGGACGCAATTCTATTTAAAGCGCGCAATCTGCCTTAGGCCAAGACCTCAATCAGGGATGTGAAGATGAAACCTAATCTAATTCAATTTCAGCCGATCGATTTAGCTCGGCATATGGATATATGCGCGCAATTTCGCGAGGATTCTTTTCGCATTAGCTTTCCGGAAAATGACGAGTGGAGGAAACGCTGGAACTATGCCGAATACAGATCCTGGCTTGAAAAACACGTCGAACGCTTTCCCGAAGGCGCACTACATTTATGGTGCGGCGAGGAAATTATCGGCCAACTGGAATTTGCCTACACCGACGAATGGGCCCATGTAAACCTCTTCTATCTCCGCCCGGACAAACGCGGCTTGGGCTACGGCGCCCTTCTACAGCGGCATGTAGCAGATTTTATATGTCTCAGAGGCTATTCATCCGCCACATTGCGAGTTACCCCCAGCAACGAACGCGCAATACGGTTTTATTTAAAACATGGATGGAAGGATACAGGCCCGGATGAGCAATATCCGGAAGTGCATTTATTTAGGATTGATTTTTAAAAAACCAATCACAGGAAGATTCCCAGCGCAAAGAAAATAAGAACAGGAGTACGAAATGGAAATTGTCAGAGCCGAAGCGGACAACTGCGCGGCAATCGCACGAATTTTGGCGCGCTCCTGGCAGACGGCTTATCGCGGCATTATGTCAGATGAACTATTGGACAATATTTCGGTACAGAGACTCGAACAAGGATGGAAAGAGAATTTAAATTCCGGCATTGAAGCTTATTTATTATGGCTGTCCGGAGAGGCCATTGGCGTAGTTGAGGTCAGCAAATTTCGCGACCCTATAACAGAATTTTCCACCTGGGGTGAGATACCCATTATTTATCTGCTACCCGAGTACTACGGCTTCGGCCTGGGCGGCAAGCTGATGCGATTTGCGCTCTCCCTTCTGCGCGAGAGAGGAATGGAAAATGTGGCTGTTTGGGCGCTAGAGAAAAATACGCGAGCCATTCGGTTTTATAAAAAACACGGGTTTATATTGTCACAACACACCAAAGTGCATAAGCCCACCAGCCTTCTCGAAGTCCTTCTGATTAGACAAAGCCTCTGACATGTAGGAAGGCGGCTTTGCCTTTTCCGACCATATAACCGCCCATATTGCGCAAGCTAATTTATTATCGCGCTCGTTATTTCTTTTAATATTCTTCGGTCTTCGGCGTTTCGGAACCGATAAAACAGGCAGCAAATTTCAGATTTACATTTTCTAACAGTTTCAATCTGTTTTTGCCTTTTAGCATCACGCCACGCGAGTGAGGAAAAAACCTTTTTTGCGTTATTCATCCAGGTTTTTGCCGACTCGTATCACACTTTTCGCCGATAAACATTTATTAATTTGCGAAAAATCAGCAAAGTCACCTATTTGCGCAAACTATTGAACTTTTCACGATCTCATCGGGGTATTTTGAGATCGCTAATAATATGAGGGGGGGATTACTATGCATACCAAAATCAGCCTCGCCATCAGCGCTGCCTTACTAGCTGCATGCGGTGGAGACAAGGTAATAGACGACGACCATTCGAACGAGAAGCCGCCGGTAGACTACAGCCAGCTCCAGACCACCCCGCAAAGCACTTCCTCATTGGTGGCCATCAGTAGCGAACAGCTCGGCCAGCACCTGAAAAACGGCATACGCCTGCAACTTAAATCCGGTTGGGGTTTCGGCGGCGGAGCTGCAGCGCCCAGTACAGGTGATTCCGTTAATGCAGGTGGACGCGGAAATTTTTCGGAAACTAACGTACATGTCGAGGGTGTTGATGAGGCCGACGCTGCCAAGTACGACGGCAGCTTCTGGTTTGTTGCGACCTCGCCTTATGCTTTTAGAGGCACACAACCGCTCCCGCCCGGATTTCAAATAGTTGCGACCGATCC
>JGI12383J13903_1000223_pt1 | contig 49013 bp, 50 predicted proteins | sample Passage237B_FD_13903 | JGI IMG/M metagenome (IMG submission 13903)
GACCAGAATGCGCATGGGGGAAAGCCTACTGGCGGCGGCCGATGCCGCTGGGCGGCCAAGTTCGCGGGCCACCAGCCCCCCACTTCTGGGGGCTTGCCCCCCCTCGCAATTCTCACTAGATTCCGACTTACGGCCCGTACCTAACGGCCGCATTCGAGCGGGAGCGGAATGAACAGCGTATTGGAATCGACGAGGCGCCGGACTACTCGCACGCTTGCGACAGCTGCAATAGTCGCGCTGGTGATCCTTGGGTTGGCACTGCCTGCCTACGCAGCCGTCTGGTATGAGAAGGCAACTTCAAAAGGCACTGCCGTGACCTTCTCGGCCGGTACTGGTTGCAGTGGTGCGGCCGAAACGACAAGTTCAATCACGAGGGTTTGGCATTCCTCCGGATCCCAGTGCGATAACCGCCGGGTTCGCTGGTACGGCTACCAACCACACTTGGGCACAAACGGCTTCAGCAGCTACTCCTACGGCGGCGGCACCGGCACCTCGACACAACAGTCCCACGCTGGCTATGCCGTTACCGGCTACGGTGCGCTCCTCAATTGACCGGGAGCCGTCCAATGGCTTATCTCCCTCAGATTCCGAGGGCGACTAGGGTGCTTCTGTGAAGACCGGACGTTTTCGCCTCGCATTACTGGCGAGTCTTGTAGGTTTAGGCGTCGCTACTTCGTCAGGGTGTAGTGCGGTTGCCGACGAACCCGAATCCTCTGCGGGTCCATTCAATGCAATCATCGCCGATGCCGAGGCGGCCGGGGTGGACGCCAAGCAATTGGATATTCTGCGGGAAGCCGACCGGAGCGGTTCGGTCAGTTTCGAACAACTCAAACTTGCCGTGGAGGCAACTTTCGCTTGCTTCGAAGACGCCGGTATCGCGTACGCGAGTAGCGTTACGGAAGGCGCTATGCCCCAGTTGAACTACTCCTTTGCTTCGCCCGATGGCGACAGTCGGATCGCCGACGCCTGTATCGGACGCCATTCGATGTATGTGGAGATGGCCTACCAGACGCAACCCAGCGCGCTCGAGTTGATCGATGCGGCGTTCGAAAAGAAGCGGCCGGAGATCGTGGCCTGTCTCCAAGGACTCGGGCTGTCGTTGGCGGACGATGCGAGCGTGGATGAAATCAAGGCGGCGGCGAGTTACACCGTTGAAGAATGGGAGAGTATCTGGAAGGATGCTCCCCGCAGCCCTGATGATTGTGTCACTAACGCGGGAATTATGAACTGGTAGGAAGGGGCGGCCGGGCCGTCGTAGCCGTGCCTCGCCATCTCCATCTGGTTACTCCCGGGATAGAGTCACACTGAGGACACAGCGTCGTAGGGGGACCACACCACATGACACGCACACGTAACACCGGGCTGGCGATCGCCGTCACGATTGCACTGCTCGCGCCGCTCATCGCGGGCACGGCCCTCGTGATCCGCGCGGCCTCGCAGTCCCCACTTGAGTCCGCCGCAGACGTCGCCCCGCTTGTCGGCGCCGTCGAGCGCGCTGAGCGTTTCCGTGAGGCCCAGGCCGCCACCGCCGTCGAGCCAGCCGCAACCGCATCGAGCCCACCGACCGTGAGTGCGTAGACCTCGCCCTCGCCCGCGGCCTCGACCGCGTGCTCGTCGAGCTCGTTCATGGAGCCGTCGTCCGCGGTGCGCGTGACGCGGCCGTCCGTGAAGGTGCGGTTGGACTGGAGGTCGGGCGTGAACTTCACCGTGACCAGAATGCGCATGGAGGAAAGCCTACTGGCGGCGGCCGATGCCCCAGGGCGGGCAGTTGCGCGGGCCGAGAATGCCCCACTTCTAGGGGCTTGCCCCCCCTCGCGATACCCACTAGCGTCCGAATCGACGAGCCACAAGATCCCGAAGAGCGCAAGGAGGCGCATACCATGATCGCTCGACGAAACAAAGCCCTAGCGATATTATCCGCTTCCGCGCTAGGCGCGGTCGTTGCCGTGCTGAGCGCGGTACCTGCATCGGCAGAGAACTTGTGTTGGGCGACCGCTTCCGGTAATTACACCTACGACCATGCGAGTACGTACCAGCCCTCAGGTACCTGCAAGTACCACAAGATCCAGGGTCAGTGGTACATCATCGGCGACCCGCATACGCCGTACTTCGAGAGCGGCACACGCAACGACGTGCCGCCAGGCGGGACTAAATATGTCGGATACACGCTGCCGTCGCAGTACCAACTCCAACAGTATCGGTGGTGCACCCACACGTCGCTTTACGCTTGCAGCTATGGGTCCTGGGAGACATGACTCCGCGACGCGGCCGCTCCGCCTTGCGTCAATTGGAATGGTCTTGGCCGTTGGCGTGTCTGGTTGCCTTGAGACGACAGGCTCGAGCACTGGCCTGACTCCATCCGTTCGTGCTCACTATGAGGACTTGCTCAATACGGCTCGGGTCGTGGGTAGTTCAGAAGAGCAGATCAGCGTGATTGAGGAGTCCCTTGAGTCGGGACGGCGGATCGTGTTCGAGCAATACAAGCAGGCCAAGGAGGCGGAGATCGCCTGTGTGGAAGAGCTTGGCTTCGACATAGTCGAACGCGAGGAGACCTCGCACGGTGCCTGGACGGAGATAACGTACCTCTTCGGCGGGATTCCCCAGTCCGACGAGCTCGACACGCTCGTCGATGAAGCTGACGCTTGCATGGACCGCCACGCACGCTTCATTGAGCTCGCATACCAGACCGCGCCCTCGATCGAGGAGCGTGATGAACTCCGAAACGCTCATCGCGAGGAATTGCTGGCATGTCTCAAGCGAGATGGCGTGGCCGTGAACGAGGACTCGGAATGGGCGGACCTCGTGCGCGCAGATCGCGAGCACCCACGACCCGCCGAGGATCAGAACTGCTTTGAGGAACTCGGGCTGATCGACATGGGCTAGCTTCCGTGTTGGCTGAGCCGACAGCTGGGGCACGTCTCGCCAAGACGCGTGCCCGTCAGCGATCGCAACATGTCGCACCGGTTCACGCGACCTGGGCCGCTACAGTCACACTGAGGACACAGTCGTCGTTGGGGGGCCACCGCACATGAACCGCGCGCGCAACACCGGTCTAGCGATCGCCGTCGCGATCGCCGCGGGTCACGAGGGCATCGGTCAACGAGCGGTTGGACTGGGGGTCGGGAGTGAACTTCACCGTGACCAGAATGCGCATGGGGGAAAGCCTACTGGCGGCGGCCGATGCCGCTGGGCGGCCAAGTTCGCGGGCCACCAGCCCCCCACTTCTGGGGGCTTGCCCCCCCTCGCAATTCTCACTAGATTCCGACTTACGGCCCGTACCTAACGGCCGCATTCGAGCGGGAGCGGAATGAACAGCGTATTGGAATCGACGAGGCGCCGGACTACTCGCACGCTTGCGACAGCTGCAATAGTCGCGCTGGTGATCCTTGGGTTGGCACTGCCTGCCTACGCAGCCGTCTGGTATGAGAAGGCAACTTCAAAAGGCACTGCCGTGACCTTCTCGGCCGGTACTGGTTGCAGTGGTGCGGCCGAAACGACAAGTTCAATCACGAGGGTTTGGCATTCCTCCGGATCCCAGTGCGATAACCGCCGGGTTCGCTGGTACGGCTACCAACCACACTTGGGCACAAACGGCTTCAGCAGCTACTCCTACGGCGGCGGCACCGGCACCTCGACACAACAGTCCCACGCTGGCTATGCCGTTACCGGCTACGGTGCGCTCCTCAATTGACCGGGAGCCGTCCAATGGCTTATCTCCCTCAGATTCCGAGGGCGACTAGGGTGCTTCTGTGAAGACCGGACGTTTTCGCCTCGCATTACTGGCGAGTCTTGTAGGTTTAGGCGTCGCTACTTCGTCAGGGTGTAGTGCGGTTGCCGACGAACCCGAATCCTCTGCGGGTCCATTCAATGCAATCATCGCCGATGCCGAGGCGGCCGGGGTGGACGCCAAGCAATTGGATATTCTGCGGGAAGCCGACCGGAGCGGTTCGGTCAGTTTCGAACAACTCAAACTTGCCGTGGAGGCAACTTTCGCTTGCTTCGAAGACGCCGGTATCGCGTACGCGAGTAGCGTTACGGAAGGCGCTATGCCCCAGTTGAACTACTCCTTTGCTTCGCCCGATGGCGACAGTCGGATCGCCGACGCCTGTATCGGACGCCATTCGATGTATGTGGAGATGGCCTACCAGACGCAACCCAGCGCGCTCGAGTTGATCGATGCGGCGTTCGAAAAGAAGCGGCCGGAGATCGTGGCCTGTCTCCAAGGACTCGGGCTGTCGTTGGCGGACGATGCGAGCGTGGATGAAATCAAGGCGGCGGCGAGTTACACCGTTGAAGAATGGGAGAGTATCTGGAAGGATGCTCCCCGCAGCCCTGATGATTGTGTCACTAACGCGGGAATTATGAACTGGTAGGAAGGGGCGGCCGGGCCGTCGTAGCCGTGCCTCGCCATCTCCATCTGGTTACTCCCGGGATAGAGTCACACTGAGGACACAGCGTCGTAGGGGGACCACACCACATGACACGCACACGTAACACCGGGCTGGCGATCGCCGTCACGATTGCACTGCTCGCGCCGCTCATCGCGGGCACGGCCCTCGTGATCCGCGCGGCCTCGCAGTCCCCACTTGAGTCCGCCGCAGACGTCGCCCCGCTTGTCGGCGCCGTCGAGCGCGCTGAGCGTTTCCGTGAGGCCCAGGCCGCCACCGCCGTCGAGCCAGCCGCAACCGCATCGAGCCCACCGACCGTGAGTGCGTAGACCTCGCCCTCGCCCGCGGCCTCGACCGCGTGCTCGTCGAGCTCGTTCATGGAGCCGTCGTCCGCGGTGCGCGTGACGCGGCCGTCCGTGAAGGTGCGGTTGGACTGGAGGTCGGGCGTGAACTTCACCGTGACCAGAATGCGCATGGAGGAAAGCCTACTGGCGGCGGCCGATGCCCGGGGCGGGCAGGCGGGAAGGTCGGAATTACCCCATTCCTGAGGGCTTGCCCCCCCTCGCGATTCTCGCTAGCGTCGCTGTTGAGGGTGCCACTCAGGCACCTTGATGAACGAGGAGGTGCGAAATGAACACCACGAAGATCTTCGCTGGTCTTGCGACGGTGGCACTCAGCGCATCGCTCGCGGTGGTCGCGGCTGTCCCGGCCTCGGCCGCTACGGCGAGTTGCAAGGCAACGAACGCCACGTCCAGTTTGTCACACACAGTCTCCGAGAACCCGTCGGACACGTGCTACAGGGTTCAGGCTCGCGCACAGCGCTACTATCCATCGGGCGCCAACGAGACAGTGTACGGGCCGGAGCACGCCAGCCACTCAACTGTCTACGCATCGCCGGGCGTGTCTATTGGTTCCTGGGCCGGACGGGCGCGCCCTGTGGCGGCACCAGGGCCCTGGGCCCTGTACCAGTCGTTTACAACGTCTTCGACCACGAAGACCTTCACCGTAAACTTCTGAGATGGATCGACGCATATCAGCGATGGCGGTGGGCGCGATTCTTTGCGGGCTCATCGTCACCGCATGCTCGAGTTCACCGGAAACGGCGCAGTCGACCGACTACCTCAGTGATGAGTGGGCACTAGCGCTCAAGACCGCGACGAGTGACTTCGAGCGACGCGCTCTCGAGGACGGCGTCGTCTCACGAGCCGAGTACGACGAGGCGCATCAATTGTGGCTTGAGTGCATGCAACAAGAGTTTCCTCCAGGGGGTCCAGTTCAGGTCAGCATTCGCGTTCGCGAGCAGGACGGTCTCTACGAATATGTCTTGTCATCCACTTCGACGGAGGACCAGGAGCGATTCGATCTGTGGAAAGACAGTTGCTCGATCGGTACAACCATTCACGTCGCTTTCCTCTACAACAGCGAGACCAGCAACCCCGAAGGGTTGCCCTTTGCCGCACTCGTCTTTCAGTGCCTTGACGAGTCTGGGCTCGTGCCCGAGGGGTACACGGTAGACGAGTTCATGCAGGATTTTGAGGCCTATGCGAACGGAAGTGATCGGGACGTACCATTTCCCAATGATGGGCGTCACGTGTTGGATTGCGCAGCGACGGTCTAGCCCGCTGGTCGCCGTGGCCGCGGTGTTGGTACTGATCGTCACGGCTTGCTCACCTAGCGGCGATGGCGAGACGACTGCGTCGCTGGAAGCCAGTTGGCGCCAGCGTGCCGAGGCCGCGCTGGGTCACTACCCAGACGCAAACGAGGCGCAACTAGAGGTCTTCGAGCGCTCGCTCGAGCGCGGCGAGGTCACCTACGAGGACTACCACGAACGGATGATGGCATTCGTGTCGTGCTTGGAGGGCTCGGTAACCACAAGGGTCGATGTCGACGACGGGTGGGAGAAGTACGGTCTGCCGTGGATTCAGGTGGGCTTCGAAACGTCCGACGATGCCGCAACCGAAGAGAGGAACTTGGCGCTGTTCGAGCGCTGCGCGGCAGTCGAGTCAGATCTCATAAGTGACCTCTACGAAAGCCAGCCCTCAGCAACTCGCTGGTACAACGCTCACCTCGCGAACTACGTTGACGAGATCACAGCGTGCCTTGCGGCGGAAGGCGAAACGCCCCCCAAAGGGGCAACGGCCGACGAAATCTTGCACATCGACAATGAACGCAACATCGATGCCCCACAGCGCACGCCCTGCGTCATCACCTCGGGATTCCTCGCAACGACCTTGATCCGCAGGGACTAGGCCGTTGCAGGCGACGCCACCGGTCCTCCTGAGACCTCAACGCTGTATCATCGCGCACATAACGGCGACGAAGCAGGGGGCCCGCAACAGATGACACGCACACGCAACACCGGCATCGCAATAGCCGTCGCGCTCACCCTCCTTGCGCCGCTCGTCGCGGGCACAGCCCTCGTGATCCGCGCCACCTCCCAATCCCCTCTCGAGTCCGCCGCCGACGTCGCCCCGCTCATCGCTACCGTCGAGCGCGCTGAGCGCTACCGCGAGGCACAGGTCGCCATCGCCGTGGAAACCGCCGACGACTTCTCCCCCGTCACCCAGGCATCGGGCGTCGTCACGACGTTGGCCATCGACGCCAGCACCGAAGTCACCACCGGCACCGTCGTCGCCACGGTCAACGACGCCAACGTCATCGCCTACGTCTCCGACTCGCCCCTTTTCCGCGACATCTCCCGTGGGCTCACGGGCCGCGACGTGGCCACGGCCCAGACCCTGCTCGCCACACTCGGCTTCTACTCCGGCCCCGCCGACGGCAAGGCGGGCCCCGCCACCGAGCGCGCCATCGTCGCGTACAACAAGGCCAACGGCTACGGCGACAAGAACACCGTGCTCTCCCTCGCGTCACTCACATGGGTGGGCCCCACGCCGGTCACGGTCGCGGAGCCGAGCGTCGCAGTCGGCGACACCGTCGCCCCCGGCGACGAGCTCTTCGCCACCACGACCTCGCTCGCCGCGATCAAGGTCACGGAGACCCCCAACGTGCCTCGCGACGCCGCCGTTGAACTCGTGGTGGGCGACGTCACCGCTCCCTACGACCCGGGCAGCGGTCGCGTCACTCAGCCCGATGCCGTGGCCGCCATCGCCGCGGCGCTCGGCACCGCGACGGAGGGCGTGGGCACGGTGCGCCTCGTGACGGCGCAACTCGTGGGGACCGTGCCGGCATCGGCCGTGGTCTCGGACCCGACCGGCGCGACGTGCCTCTTCCCCGACGTCACCGGCCGGGCCATCGCAGTCAACCCGCTCGGAGGCACGCTCGGCACGGTTGACCTCGATGTCTCTCTGGCGGGCCAGCCCGTGCTGGTCAACCCGCGCGACGTGCGCACCGACCTGACCTGCGGCGCCCCGGGGAGCTGACATGAGGCTCGTCGCCTCCGGCGTCACCTTCGCGTACTCGCGCGGGGACCACCAGGTCCTCGACGGGGTTGAGTTCGACATCCCGTCCGGCTCCGCAGCGGCGATCATCGGACCATCCGGCTCCGGCAAGACGACGCTCCTGTCGCTCATGGGTCGCCTCCTGCCGATGCAGGCCGGTTCGATCCAGGCAATCGACGCCGCGGGCACAGAGCGTCCCCTTGCGGAGACCGCGACGTGGGTGCTCCAGACGGTCTCGCTCCTGCCCGACCGCACAGCCCTGGACAACGTCGCCGTGGGCGCGTACTCGGACGGTGCAAGCCGCGCCGATGCCCGCGAGCGCGCCATCGAGTCCCTCGCCGCCGTGGGCCTTGCCGGACGCGAGCACGACCCTGCGCGCATCCTCTCGGGCGGCGAGGCCCAGCGCGTCGCGATCGCCCGGGCCCTCGCCTCGCGTCGGCCGATCATCCTCGCCGACGAGCCCACAGGTCAGCTCGACGCCCGCACCTCCGCGACGGTGCTCGACGCGATGGTCAGGGCGCACGGCGAGCGGACCGTCGTCATCGTCACCCACGATCCCGAGGTCGCCCAGCGGTGCGACATCGTCCTGGAACTGCGCGACGGCCGCATCCTGGAGAGGTCGCGCCCGTGAGCGCCCACCGCGTCTGGCCTGCCTCGCTCGCCGCGCGCGAGGGCCTTGCCACGGCCAGCACGGGCCGCTGGACCTCACTGCTCATCGTGATCGCGGTCGCATGGATCATCGCGGCGCCGGGAGCGGCCGATGCCGTCGCCGTCACCCGCCTCATCGAGGCCGAGCGCGCATGGATTGACGCGGGCGGGCACGTGTTCGTGGTCACGGGTGCGCGCTCCGACTCGGGGCAGAACCCCGTTCCGGCCGAGGTCTGCGACCGCCTCACCGGCATCGACGGCATCGGCGCCGCCTTCGCTCTCCGGCGCACCAACGCCAACGGAACCCTCGCGCACATCCCCGGTGGCCGCGCCTCCATCTACGAGGTCTCCGCCGGGGCGGCGACGTTCCTGGGTGTCGAGGCAGCGCCCGGCGGGATCGTCATCGCGACGGCAGGCTTCTCCGAGCGCACGGGAGTGCGCGACGGCGAGCTGGTCACCGTGGCGCGGCGCGCCGGTGTGGGCGCCGACGGGGTGGCGAGCGCGGCCGCGACCTCCGACCTGCTCACGGCACGGGTCGCCGACACGCACGCGATGGGCGAAGAGTTCGACGGCGCGCTGCTCATGCCCGCCGTTCTCACAGGCGACGCCGATGCCTGCTACGTCCGCACCGACGCAGCACACCTCGCCGCGGTCGAGGCCGCGCTGCCGTCCTACCTGGCCCACAACGGGATGCCGGCGATCCCCAACCCGCGCCTGTTCGAGTCCGAGTTCACGGTCGATTACACCCACGCATTCGAAGACCGGCCGCTTCGCTGGCTGTGGGTCCCCGCGGCCGCACTGCTGGGCCTGCTGTGGGCAATGCTGCAGTGGTTCCGCCGGTCCCACGTGGCGATCTACGCCACGTTCGGCATGCGCGCCGCGTCGCGGCTGGTCATGCAGGTGTCTGAGTGGGCCGTGCTCGCTGGCCTGGGCCTGCTGTGGGGCTGGTCGCTCGGGGTGGTAGGCGCCATGGCGCTGGGCGCGCGCTGGGAGCAGGCCGTAACGCTCGTGTCCGCGCACGCCGCGCTCACGGTGCTGGTGGCGTCAGGGCTGGTAGTGCTACTAGGCCTTCGCCCCACCGGAACGCTCCTCAACGCTCTCAAGGATCGCTAGAACATGGGTCAATCACTGTTTGTCACCGCATGCCGCAGGCCTCAATGGGAGGCGAGGGCAAGAACAGTGCCATGACAACTAGGCGCTGGAAGCAAGTTTGACCATCAGACTGTCGCACTCCTGGACGCCACCAAACTCAGGCTGAGAAAGTTCCGTCACGGCCATCCAGTACCACGTGCTGTCTGCTCCCGTTGGCGCCGTCACGCCATAGCGGGCGAGACATTCTGAGACATCATCGCGGACGTTATCGACGAACCACTGCTCCTGACGCAAGGCCACGGAAGGGAGCGTCTGATAGAGCATTTCGACGACGCCGCTGTTGCTCGCGACACACGCCTCGGCAAGCGCCAACCACGTTGGATCGTCATCCTCGTAACCTGGCGGCGCGCCGTAACTGTAGCTGAGCTGCTCGTGCCCCATGAACGTCGTGTGTTGTTGCGATGAGTGCCAGATCTTGTGCTCGTCGAAGCACGCGAACGTGTTGTCGATGGCCTCCCTCACGTCGCTCAGGGTCACTTCGCCCCGCGCACCGGCGCGCTCCAGTATTTCGAGTTGGGCGTCGGAGACACCGTACTCGCGCGCCTCGACCTGAGCCTGTTTGAGCTGAACAGAATCGGGCGTCTCTGGGGATGCCGGCCCCGAACACGCCGCCAACGTTAAGGCACACGACACCGCGACCAGGCGCGTGAGCCAGATGGCCCTATTACCAGGGCCCATTGCACGGCACGGCATAGCAACCTCTGTGTTCAGAACTTGAGATGTTGGGATTCGATGGGCTAATAGCCGTCGACACGCTGTACTGCCAGGAGGTCCATATACCCGGGCCTCCTGGGTAGTACAAGTGGCGCACCTTCACTGCCACACACGAAGAATTGATGCTCCTCGCGTTGTTGTCGGCGACGCTCAGAGAGTAACTGAAGGTGCAGCCTGCGGTGTTGGTGGCGAGGCCCGGATTTGCCGCTGTGCGTGTGGTAGTAGACGTGAGTGCCGCGTTGGCGGCGGTTGCCGTCAAACCGATGAACAAGATAGCCGCAATGGCGGCGACGCGAAATCTCCGAACGTGAGAACTCATTGCAACGACTCCTTGGGCTGTGATGACTGGCAGGCTTTCGGGTACGCGGCGACGGGTCGACTCAAACTCCCACGCTACTCCGCGTGTGTCTTCATGTCGCGGCGAACACAGGCGGCGTCATCGTCAATGTGGCCAGAGAATTTTCGAGTCCTATCCATTCGCCCTAAGGCCCGTGTCCGCCGCGGTGGAGGCCTCAATCTTTGACGTGTTGGCAGGAGCCTCGACGCTGCTGGTCGTCGCACCGTCGTCGGGTAGCAGTCACGGGCGACGCCGATGCCTCCTGCGTCCGCACTGACGCCGCACACCACGCGGCGGTGGAGGCCGCCCGGCGCCTGACCCGGTTTTCCGGACACCTGAGTTGAGGCGATGATCGTCTCGGAAGGAGTCCGTGTAATGCCTGCTGCTCACCCGCCGGAGTTTCGGCGTCGTGCCCTTGATCTTGTTGCGCAGGGAAACCCTGTCGGCCAGACGGCTCGTGATCTTGGGATCAGCGAGTCGTGTCTGCGGAACTGGATGAACCGTGACGCGGTCGACTCTGGCCGCAAGGCCGGCGTCACCACTGACGAGCACAAGGAGTTGGTCGAGTTGCGTCGCCGCAACCGCGTGCTGGAGATGGAGATCGAGATCCTCAAGCGTGCGTCGGCGTACTTCGCGCGGGAGAACGTGCTCCCAAAATAGGGTTCCGGCTGGTCCAGGATCTCGCCGCGGACGGGATCCCCGTCGCGGTGGCCTGCCGGTTCCTGAACGTCTCGACCTCCGGTTACTACGAGTGGGTGAACCGGCCACCGTCGCCGCGAGCGGTCGCGGATGCGGTGTTGACGACGACGATCCGACGCATCCACGCCGACTCCCGCGAGACTTATGGCGCTCCGCGCGTGCTCGCCGAGCTGCGCCTCGGGCTCGGCGTTCACGTCGGCCGCAAGCGCGTCGCCCGGTTGATGCGACTGGACGGTCTGGTCGGGGTCTCGCACCGTCGGAAGCGGCGCGGCTGGAAGCCTGACACGGCGACGCACGAAGATCTCGTGAAGCGGCAGTTCCGCGCAGACGCGCCGAACCGGCTCTGGTTCTGCGGCATCACGCAGCACCGCGCGAAGGACGGATGGGTCTACTGCGCCGCCGTCATTGACGCGTTCAGCCGCCGCGTCGTCGGCTGGTCGATCTCCGATCGGATCACCGCCGAGATCGTCGTCGACGCGCTTGAGATGGCCCGTTGGAGGCGACGCCCAGAGCCCGGAACCGTCGTGCATGCCGACCGCGGAGCGCAATACACCTCATGGCTCTTCGGCCACCGGCTCCGCCAAGCAGGGTTGCTCGGATCGATGGGGAGAGTCGCCTCCAGCGTCGATAACGCGCTCATCGAGTCGTTCTGGTCGACGATGCAACGCGAGCTGCTCGACCGCTCGACATGGGCATCGAGGGCCGAGCTGTCGTCGGCGATGTTCGAGTGGATCGAGGGCTTCTACAACCCCACCCGGCGACACACCGCGCTTGGCAACCTCGGCCCCGTGGAGTTCGAACGACGTCACATCCCCGCCGCGAAAGCGGCATGATCAACACACAAGAACAGTCCGGGAAACCGGGTCAGGCTCCCCCTGCTTGGCCTGCGGCCCACCGGAACGCTCCTCAACGCTCTCAAGGATCGCTAAGCCGCAAACTCAGTCTTTCCCGGGCTTGAGATTCGGCTTGCCCGCCTTGCGGCGCGCGGGCGCCTCGTCGATCTCCTCCGCGAGCTCGTCGAGGATGAGCGTGCTCTTGTCGAAGGACTCGGACCGGTACGTCGCACGCCCCACCATGTGCGCCGCGATGGGCTGCGTGAGCATCTGGAACAGCACCACGAGCGAGGCGAGCGCGAGGATCGGGAAGCTGGGCATGCGCAGCACGATCGCCGTGCAGATCGCGATGACGCCCAGCACCTGCGGCTTGGCACCTGCGTGCAGGCGGGTCAGGGTGTCGGGGAAGCGCATGAGACCGATGCCAGCGGCGAGCGACATGAGCCCGGCCACAAGGACGAGGGCCACGGCGAGGCCGTCGCCCACCTGCTCCGTGATCTGCGTCAGGCCGTCCATCAGTCGTCATTCCTCTGCGACATGAAGCGCGCCACGCTCACAGAGCCCACCACGGCGAACAGGGCCAACGCCAACAGCACGGGCATGAGCGTCGTGTCCTCCGTGACGATCATCCACACGCCCAGCAGGCAGACGATCGCCGCGGTCAGGACGTCGGCCGCGACGATGCGGTCGACGTGCGCGGGCCCGCGCACGATGCGGTAGATCGCGGCGACGACCGCGACGGCGAACATGAGCGCGGCGATCGCCAGGACGATGTTCATCATCGACGCCCCTTCCCCTTGGCCGACGCGTCGGCTCCTGCCGCCCCGTCCGGGCCCGCCGCATCGGCGTCCGATGCCGCAGCCACCGTGCGCGCGGCGCGCGCCTCGCGGATCATGCGCACCTCCTCCGGCGAGCCGATCGCGAGGATCGCCAGCTCCTCCGTGTGCAGCACGTCCTTGCGAGCCTTCTCCAGCTGCTCAGGCGAGCGCACGGAGAACACGTGCAGGTACAGGTCGCGCGACTCGCGGTCCACGTCGATCACGAGCGTGCCGGGCACGAGCGTCGAGGACTCGGCGACCACGGTGAGGATGATGTCCGACGTGGTGCGCAGACGCACCCCGATCACCGCGTTGTCCCTGGAATACCCGATCCCGAACGCCTGCCCGGCGACGATGAACGACGCCTTGACGATGTCGATGAACAGACGCAGGACGTACCACAGCACCCACCCCACGTGGATGCGCTCGCCGGCGCCCACGGGAGGCAGGTAGAACACCATGGGGATGATCGTCGCGATGACGAGTCCCATGAGGACCGACGACCAGCTCCACTCTCCCCACAGGAAGAACCACAGCAGACCGAGGCTCAGCTGGGTGGGGATGAGGGCGCGCAGCGCGAAGCGGCGGGCCCGACGCATCTGCTTGCGCTCAGCCATCGGCGCCTCCCGAGTGCAGCACCGCCGTGATGACCGCATCACGATCCGCGATCTCCGTGGCCGTCCTGTCGCCCAGCGCGAAGAGCGGGCCCGCGAGCGCGGTGAGGGCGAGGGTCACGATGACCATGCCCGTCGTCGCCGCGACCATGAGCCGGGGCGTCGAGGCGCCGGTGCGCACCTCTCCCTCGTCGTCGGGGCTCTCCACGAGCGTGTTGATGTAGGTCGAGCGGTAGCCCGCCTCGACCTCCGCGCGCGAGCGCCAGAACGCCATGTTCCACACGCGCATGAGCGCGTACAGCGTGAGCAGCGAGGTCAGCACCGAGCCGACGATGAGCACCCACACGACCCAGCCGCCCTGCTGGGCGCCGGCGATGAGCAGGCCCGCCTTGCCCAGGAATCCCGAGAACGGCGGGATGCCGCCCAGGTTGAGCGCGGGGATGAAGAACAGCACCGCGATGAGCGGAGCCCGCTTGAGCAGGCCGGACAGGCGCGAGATCGACGTGGTGCCGCCGATGCGCTCCACGAGTCCCACGGCGAGGAACAGCGTGGTCTGCACGGTGATGTGGTGGACCACGTAGTACACGGTCGCGTTGAGTCCCAGCGGCGAGCTGAGCGCCACGCCGAAGATCATGTAGCCGATGTGGCTGACCAGGGTGAAGGACAGCAGACGCTTGATGTCCGCCTGCACGGCAGCGCCCAGGATGCCCACGACCATCGTGAGCAAGGCGACCCACATCATCGGCACCCGGAAGTGGCCGCCCGGTCCGTCATCGGGGAACAGCAGCGTCTCGGTGCGGATGATCGCGTAGACGCCCACCTTGGTCAGCAGGCCCGCGAACACGGCAGTGACGGGCGCGGGCGCCGTGGGGTACGAGTCCGGCAGCCAGAAGGACATGGGGAACAGCGCGGCCTTGATGGAGAAGCCCAGCAGGAGCATGACGTGCAGCAGCGTCGCGGTGGTGTCAGGCAGGTCGCCGATGCGCTCGGCCACCTGCGCCATGTTCACGGTGCCCGTGGCGGCATAGACCATCGCGATGGCCGCGAGGAAGAACGCCGACGACACGAGCGAGGTGACGATGTAGGTCGTGCCGGCGCGGATGCGCGCGCCCGTGCCTGCGAGGGTCAGCAGCACGTAGCTCGAGCCCAGCAGGATCTCGAAGCCCACGTACAGGTTGAACAGGTCGCCGGTGATGAAGGCGACGTAGATTCCCGCCGCCAGCATGAGGTAGGTGGGGTGGAAGATCGTGACCGGCGTCTCGCGGTTGCCGTCCGCGATGCCCTGCCCGACGGCGTAGACGAGAACGCTCAGCAGCACCACGGACGAGACGAGCAGCATGATCGCGCTGAAGCGGTCGACCACGAGCACGATGCCCCACGGCGCAGGCCAGTCGCCCACCTCGATGACCGTCGCGCCGTCGCGGTCGGCCTGGAACAGGAGGATCGCGGAGATCGCGGTGGTCACCGACAGTCCGCCGGTGCTGATCGCCACCTGGGCGCGCGGATACGGACCTGTGATGAGCGCCGCGGCGGCGCCCAGCAGCGGGACGAGGACCATGAGGGGGACGAGGGCGCTCACGACGCGCCTCCCTTCCCCGGCGGCGAGCCGAGCGGCTCGTCGTCCTCGCCGTCGCGCTCGGCGCCGCGCCCGGCACGCGCATCGGCGACGGCGGCCTCGGCAGCGCCCTCCTCCTCCATGTGCGCGGCCTCGTCACTGGCGTCGAGGGCCTCGTCACTGGCGTCGAGGGCCTCGTTGAGGGCGTCGTCGTCCTCGGAGGCGCTGGAGAAGACCTCCTCGGACAGCGACTTGTCCTCCTCGTGCTCGAGGACCAGCTGGTCGCCCTGGTCGCCCAGGCGAGCCAGCCACCAGGAGCGGTAGATGAGGGCGAGCAGGAACGCCGTGACCCCGAAGTTGATGACGATCGCCGTGAGGATGAGCGCCTGCGGCAGCGGGTCGGCGAACTCCTCGGGCGTCCATCCCCTGTCCCAGATGGGCGCTCGGCCGGCGCGCCCCGAGGTCAGCAGGATGAGCAGGTTGGTCGCGTTGCCGATGAGCAGGAAGCCGATGAGCACGCGCGTGAGCGAGCGCTCGAGCAGGACGTACACGCCCGAGGCGTACATGACCGCCATGACGACGATGAGGACCAGGGACGTGCTCATGCCCTGCCTCCCCTGCTCGCCTTGCGCGCGCTCTCCTCATGCCGGTCCACCTGCGCGCCCAGGCTGCGCAGGATGTCGAGCACCACGCCCAGCACCGCGAGGTACACGCCGATGTCGAACAGCGTCGACGTGCCGGCGCTGAAGTGGAATGGTCCCAGGTCGTACTCGAACCACGTCGACTCGAACACGGCCATGCCGAACAGCAGCGACGATGCGGCGGTCCCGGCCGCGAGCGCGATGCCGCCGCCGAGGAGCTTGCCCGCGTCGATGGGCGCCGCTTCGCCCAGTTCGTAGCGCCCTCCCGCGAGATAGCGCGCCACGAGCGCGAGGCCCGCAAGCAGGCCCCCGGCGAAGCCGCCGCCGGGGGCGTTGTGGCCCACGAACAGCAGGTAGACGGACACGACCATCGCCGGGTGGAACAAGGCGCGGACCAGCACCTCGAGCAGGATCGAACGGTTCTCCGGCGTGAGCGTGCGCCCGGCCAGGAGGTACGAGCGGCGGGTGGGGGCGGCGTCGGCATCGCTCAGGCTGACGGGCGGCTCATCGCCGAACAGGTCGAACGAGGACTCCCCGATCTCCGTCACGACCTGGGCCGCGACGGGCTCCTGCACCGAGCGGGCCGCCCGCGCGCGCTGTGCGGAGCGTCGGCCCCGACGCTGCAGGCGCGGAAGCGCTCCCTCGCGTCCCGTGACGAACAGCAGGCTCGCCACGCCGGTCGCGACCGCGACGAGCAGCGAGATCTCGCCGAGCGTGTCCCACGCGCGGATGTCCACGAGCACCACGTTGACGACGTTCTGGCCGTGGCCTCCTTCGAGAGCCATCTCGGGCCATTGCTCGGCGATGCTCGGCTCGGTGCGCGAGCCCATCGCGATGACCGCGACCACGGCCATCATGACGCCCACGGAGATGCCGGCCAGCGCCCGCAGGCCCCGATGCGTCGGCTTGTTGCGCTGCGCGATCTTGACGGGCAGGCGGCGCAGCACCAGGACGAAGACCACGAGCGTCACGGTCTCCACGAGCGCCTGCGTGAGGGCCAGGTCGGGAGCGCCGTGGAAGCCGAACAGCGCCACCATGCCGTAGCCCGTCATGCCCGCGAGCAGGACAGCCGTGAAGCGCTGGCCCACCACGGCGGCCAGCACCGCCGCCGCGCACATCAGGGCGCCGATGACCGCCTGCAGCGGGTAGTCCCACGCCACCACGCTTCCCGGCAGCGCGCCCAGCCTCGCCAGCACCGTCACGCCCGTGGCGCCGACGAACACGACGAGGATCATCGCCAGGTAGCCAGGCAGGCCCCGGCGCTGAAGCACGCGCGTGGTGAACAGGCCCGCGAGGTCCACGCTGCGGATGACGCCCCAGTAGCCGCGGGAGGCATCGGGAAGGCGCGGCGCCCGCGCCTGGAAGCGCAGGATGGGCGCGCGGAGCCAGAACATGACCAGGCCCGCCGTCACGACGAGCACCGTGATGCCGAGCGCAGGCTCGACCCCGTGCCACAGCGCCAGGTGATACCTCGGGTGCGCGCCGAGCGTGTTCGCGTACGGCGTCAGGTAGCGCTCGAGGAGCGCGGGAGCCACGCCGGTGACGAGGCCGAAGACCGCCAGCAGCGCGGGCGCGACCAGGATCGCGGGCGAGGAGCGGTGCACCCGCGTCGCACCTGCCTCGGGCTTGGTCGCGAAGGCGCCCCACACGAAGCGCGCGCTGTACGCCACCGTGAGGATCGAGCCGACCACCGCGCCGGCGAGCGCGACCCACGCCCAGCCGCCCGCAGCATCGGCCGCATCGAGCATCGTGCTGAGGACGGCCTCCTTGGCGACGAAGCCCAACATGGGAGGCAGGCCCGCCATGGACGCCGCGGCGACGATCGCCACCCCTGCGAGGACGGGCCGCTGCCGACCGACCCCCGACAGCTCGCGCACGTCGCGCGTGCCGGTGTCGTGGTCGATGATGCCCACGACGAGGAACAGGGTCGCCTTGAACGCCGCGTGTCCCACCAAGAGCGCGAGGCCCGCGAGCGCGACGTCAGGGTCGCCCATGGCCAGCACGAGCGTGAGGAAGCCCAGCTGGCTCACCGTGCCGTACGCGAGGAGCAGCTTGAGGTCGTATTGACGCAGGGATCGCCAACCGGAGACGACCATCGTCACCGCGCCCAGGCAGATGAGCGTCGCGGTCCAGCCGGGCGTCTCGGCGAAGCCCGGCGCAAAGCGGGCGACGATGTACACGCCCGCCTTCACCATCGCGGCCGCGTGCAGATAGGCGCTCACGGGAGTGGGCGCGGCCATGGCGGACGGCAGCCAGAAGTGGAACGGCACCAGGGCGCTCTTGGACACCGCGCCCACGAGCACGAGGATCACGGCGCTGACGATGAGCGGATCCGTGAGCGTCAGCCCCGCGGCGAGGATACCCGCGATGGATGTCGTGCCCGCCTGGGCGATGAGGATGACGATGCCGACGAACATCGCCAGTCCGCCGAAGGTCGTGACGAGCAGCGCCTGGAGCGCGGCACCACGGCTCTCGCGCCTGCCCGTGTAGTGGCCGATGAGCAGGTAGGACAGGACGGACGTGGCCTCCCAGAAGATGAACATCATCACGATGTCGTCGGAGGTGACGAGGCCGAACATCACGCCGGCGAAGCTCAGCAGCAGCGCGGCGAAGCGACCGAGCCCTTTCTCGTCGTCCGAGAAGTACCAGGTGCAGTAGGTCAGGACCAGCGCGCCCACGACGGTGACGAGCATCGCCATGACCCACGCGAGGCCGTCGAGGCGGAAGGACAGCGCGATGCCGAGCTCGGGGATCCACTCGAGGCGCTCCACGACGGGCTCTCCCGCGAGCACCACAGGCGCCTGCAGCGCGACCCACACGCCCGCGGCAGCGGGGACGGCCGCGAGAGGGAGGAAGACCCAGCGGCCGAGCCACCGCGTCACGAGGGGCGCCAGCAGACCTGCCACTCCGAAGAGGAGCAACAGGACTAGCATCGCGCTCCTTCGGATCGGGAGGTGGTCAGGTAGGACGTCGTGCTGGCCGCCCGCGCGCCCCGTCCGAAGGTGCAGATGACGCACGGAGGAGTCCACGCGGCGGTGTGCACATCATACCGGCCGACCAGGCGCGAGAAAGGGGTGGGGCCGGCGCTCGCCGACCGGACACGACACAGGGCGGGGCCGGCACCCGCCGACCCCGCCCCGTTGCGTCGATGGACGCGGCGGCTCTTAGAACACCACCTGCATGGCGACGGAGACCGCCGAGAGCACGCCCAGCGCGAGCCAGACCGGCACGTTGTCGGCCGTCTTCTTGCGGAAGACGAAGCCGAGCACGGCGATCACGACCGCGATGAGCGTGAGGATGATGGCCTTCACGTCGAACGAGGCGCCCTGCGTGAGCCCGTAGACGAGGATGATCGCGAACGCGATCAGCTGGATCACCGAGCCCAGGAACATCCCGTTGGTGACGTTCTTGTTCTTCTCCTTGAGCTGGTGGAAGAACCCGCCGAACACCGCGGCGAGGCCCAGCAGCTCGATGAGCAGAACCACCTTCATGACAACGTCCATGTCGTTCTCCTTTGAACCACATTTCGTCAGCGCACTCTTGCGCTACCACGGACCATAGTCCCTGCTGAGCGTGCGAGTGCAAGCCCGCGTTGCGTGTCGCTTACGGTCTCGTTGCCGTCTGATTGCGCCACGCCGTCCGCTTAACGGCCCGCACGTGAATGGGTCTACATTGCCGGATGTGAACGCCGCAACGCCCCCCGTCGCCCCCCGTGAGTACACCGTCGAGGGCTTCACCCGCGAGTTCCTGCGCGAGGTGAACTTCGGCCTGGGCGTGGACCTGGACCGCGCATCGGCGAACGACAAGCACCTCGCGCTGGCACGCACCGTCCGCCACTACCTCATGGGCCGCTGGCTCGAGGCGCTGCGCACCCAGCATCGGGAGCAGAAGAAGACCGTCGCCTACCTCTCCGCCGAATTCCTGCTGGGCCCGCAGCTGGAGAACAACCTCCTGGCCGCCGGGCTCGACGACATCGCGCGCGAGGCGCTCGCCGGGCTCGACATCGACATCGACGAGCTGCGCGCCTACGAGGTCGAGCCGGGCCTGGGCAACGGCGGCCTGGGCCGTCTCGCCGCCTGCTTCATCGACTCCCTCGCGACGCTCGACGTCCCCAGCGTGGGCTACGGCATCCGCTACGAGTACGGCATCTTCCGCCAGACCTTTGTGGACGGGCGCCAGGTGGAGCAGCCCGATGCCTGGCTCGCCCTGGGCAGCCCTTGGGAGATCCCGCATCCCGAGAACGCGGTGACCGTCTCCTTCGGCGGCCACACCGAGCCCGCCCGCGGGGGCGCGCCCGAAGGCGCGCGCACGTGGGTGCCCGGCTGGCAGGTGCAGGGAATCCCCTACAACTACATGGTCCCCGGCTACCGCAACGGTCGCGTGAACACCCTGCGCCTGTGGAGCGCCAAGGCGACCCAGGCCTTCGACCTCCAGATCTTCAACTCCGGCGACTACGAGGAGGCGGTGCGCGCCCAGACCTTCGCGGAGAACATCTCCAAGGTGCTCTACCCCGAGGACTCCACCCCGCAGGGCAAGGAGCTGCGCCTGCAGCAGCAGTACTTCTTCGTCGCGTGCTCGCTGCGCGACTTCCTCGAGACCGTGCTGCCGCCGGACTACCCGCTCGAGAAGCTGCCCGAGCGCATCACCTGGCAGCTCAACGACACCCACCCCGTCATCGCGATCCCGGAGCTCATGCGCCTCCTCGTGGACGAGCGCGGCTGGGCCTGGGACAAGGCGTGGGACGTCACGCAGCGCGTCTTCGCCTACACCTGCCACACGCTCCTGCCCGAGGCGCTCGAGGTGTGGCCCGTCGAGCTCCTGGGCAGGCTGCTGCCCCGCCACCTCGAGATCATCTATCGCATCAACGAGGAGTTCCTCAGGAAGGTCGAGTCCGCATACCCCGGCGACATCCTGCGCCTCCAGCGCATGTCGATCATCCAGGAGCAGCCGGAGCGCGCGGTGCGCATGGCCCACCTGGCGACGGTCGCCGCCTTCCGCGTGAACGGGGTCGCGGAGCTGCACTCCCAGCTGCTGCGCGACAAGGTGCTCGTCGACTTCGCCGAGCTGTGGCCGGAGAGGTTCACCAACGTCACCAACGGCGTGACGCCGCGCCGCTTCATCCGCCTGGCCAACCCCAAGCTCTCCGAGCTCATCACCGAGGCCATCGGCGACGGCTGGATCACCGACCTGGGCCGCCTGCGGGAGCTCGAGCCCTTCGCCGACGACCCCTCGTTCCGTGAGCGCTTCCGCGCGGTCAAGTCCGCGAACCGCGAGCGCTTCGCCGCCGTGCTGCGCGCGCGGGACGGGCTCGAGCTGGTGCCCGGCTCCATGGTGGACGCGATGGTCAAGCGCCTCCACGAGTACAAGCGTCAGAGCCTCAAGCTCCTGCACATCGTGTCCCTCTACGAGGGCATCACGTCCGGCCGCGTGCCGCTCGAGTCCGTCACGCCCCGCACGTTCGTATTCGGCGCGAAGGCGGCGCCGGGCTACGTGCGCGCCAAGGAGACCATCGAGCTCATCAACGCCGTGGGCGCGACGATCAACGCCGACGCCTCGCTCGAGGGCCGCCTGCGCGTCGCCTTCCCCGCGAACTACAACGTGACGCTCGCGGAGGTGCTCATCCCCGCGGCCGACCTGTCGGAGCAGATCTCGCTCGCCGGCAAGGAGGCATCGGGCACCGGGAACATGAAGTTCGCGCTCAACGGCGCCCTCACCATCGGCACCGATGACGGCGCCAACGTGGAGATCCGCCGCCTCGTGGGCGACGAGAACTTCTTCCTGTTCGGCATGACCGAGCCGGAGGCCGCCGAGCTGCAGGCCAAGGGCTACCGGCCGGGCGAGTTCTACGAGTCCGACCCCGAGCTCAAGGCCGCGCTCGACCTCATCGCGTCGGGCGCCTTCACGGGCGGCGAGCGCGGCGGGGCGGTGGCATCCCTGTTCGCGTCCTGGACCGAGCGCGACCGCTTCATGGCGCTCGCCGACTTCCGCTCCTACGTCGACGCGCAGCAGCGCGTCGAGGCCGCGTGGGCGGACCAGGATGCGTGGAGCCGTTCCGCGATCCTCAACATCGCGCGCTGCGGCTTCTTCTCCTCGGACCGCTCCATCCGCGACTACCTCGAGCGCATCTGGAGGGCGTAGGCGCGCACGTCGGACGGCATCGCCCGCGCAACCGCCGAAACCCGGCGGACACACGCCCCAGGCACAATGAGGGCATGGCCAAGCGCGAGCACGTCGAGATCGGCCCCTCCCCCCACCCGCAGCGGCTGGGAGTCCACCTCGTGCCGGGCGGCGCCACGGTCGCGGTGTTCGCGTCGCACGCCACGAGCGTGGACCTGTGCCTGTTCGACGACGCCGGCACGGAGACGCGCGTGCCGCTTCTGGGACCCGTCAACGGCATCTGGCATGCCTTTGTGCCCGGCATCACGGCGGGCCAGCGCTACGGCTTCCGCGCGGCGGGGCCGTGGCAGCCCAAGCACGGCCACCGCTACAACGCGAACAAGCTCCTGCTCGACCCGTACGGGCGCGGCCTGGCGGGCCGCCTCGCGGCCTCGACCGAGCCCGGGGCATCGGCGCTGCTGTCCACCCGCGACGGCGTGGACTCCGCGCCGTTCATCCCTCGCTCCGTGGTGACGGAGGTCCATCGTGAGCCGCTTCCCACGCCCAGGCCCAACATCCCCTGGACCGACACCGTCATCTACGAGGTCCACGTCAAGGGCTTCACCCAGCTCATGCCCGACGTCCCGGAGGAGCTGCGCGGAACCTACGCGGGGCTCGCGCACCCCGCCGCCATCAAGCACCTCACGGACCTGGGCGTCACCGCCGTGGAGCTCCTGCCCGTCCACGCGTTCGCCTCGGAGCCCCACCTGGACGGCCTGGGGCTGACGAACTACTGGGGCTACTCGACCATGTCGTACTTCACACCCCACCCCGGGTACGCCACCCAGGCGGCACAGGAGGCAGGCGCGCAGGCCGTGCAGGACGAGTTCCGCGGCATGGTGGAGCTGCTCCATGCAGCCGGACTCGAGGTGATCCTCGACGTGGTCTACAACCACACGGCCGAGTGCAGCTGGGGCGATCGCGTCCTGAGCTGGAGGGGCCTGGACAACCTCGTCTACTACCGCCACCAGCCCATGAACCCCCAGCAGTACGACGACGTGACGGGCACCGGCAACACGCTCGACTTCGCGCAGCCCGTCGTGGTGAAGATGACGCTCGACTCCCTGCGCTACTGGGCGACGGAGATGGGCGTGGACGGCTTCCGCTTCGACCTCGCGGCGACCCTGGGCCGCACCGGGCAGGGCTTCTCCACCGACCACCCCTTCCTGGTCGCGCTCACGACGGACCCGGTGCTGAGCGAGCTCAAGCTCATCGCCGAGCCGTGGGACCTGGGGCTGGGCGGATGGCAGGTGGGCAACTTCCCGCAGCCCATGGCCGAGTGGAACGACCGCTTCCGCGACTACGTGCGCAGCTTCTGGCTCGAGTCGGGCGCGGCGAAGGTGGGCCATCGCGAGCACGCCACCGCCCCCGAGCTCGCGACGCGCCTTGCCGGCTCCGCCGACCTCTTCGCGCACACCGACCCGTACGGCATGCGCGGCCCCATCGCGTCCATCAACTTCGTCACCGCCCACGACGGCTTCACCACGCACGACCTCACCGCCTACAACGGCAAGCACAACGAGGCCAACGGCGAGGACAACCGCGACGGCACGGACAACAACCGCTCGTTCAACCACGGCGAGGAGGGCCCCAGCGAGGACGAGGCGCTGCTGCGCGCCCGCCGCCGCTCCATGCGCAACCTGCTGGGCACCCTGCTCCTGTCCGCAGGAACGCCGATGCTCCTGGGCGGCGACGAGTTCGGCCGCACGCAGCGCGGCAACAACAACGCGTACTGTCAGGACAACGAGATCTCCTGGTTCGACTGGAACTGGGAGCCGTGGCAGCACGAGCTGCGCGACACCGTCGCCCACCTCATCGCGCTGCGTCGCGCCCATCCCGTGCTGCGTCCGGCGACGTTCTACGACGGCGTGGAGCCCGTCGCGGACGACACCCGCTTCCGCAAGGACTCCGCCTGGTTCAAGGCCAGCGGCGAGCCCGAGGACGAGGACTGGTGGGACGACCCGGCCACGCGCGTGGTGCAGTTCATGCGCTCGCTGCCCGACCCGTCGGCGTCCGACGCGCTGCTCATCGTCAACGGCTCCCGCGAGGCGGCCCAGGTCACCATCCCGTCCGACGGCGGCGCCCCCTGGTCGCTCGCGTGGGACAGCGCGTGGGAGCACCCGCGCGAGGCCACAGACGAGCAGTTCCCGCCCGGCACGACCACCGAGATGCGGCCGATGACGCTGCGGCTGTACCTGAGCGCCGCTGAGTGAGGGCGCCACGGTGAGCGACCCGGCAGACGTGCGCGCTCACTGCTCGACACCGGGTAACGTCAAGCCATGACCGGGCGCGCAGAGGCCAGCATCGGACGCATTCCCGTCGTTGACGTGCAACCCGTTCTGGAGCAGGGACGATGGCCCGCCAAGGCCGTCGTGGGCGAGGCGGTCACCATCAGCGCCACCGTGTTCCGCGAGGGGCACGATGCCGAGGGCGCGACGGCAGTCGTCACCACGCCTTCCGGGGCGACGATCTCCCTGCCCATGGAGTGCGTCAACCGCGGGCTCGCCATCTGGGAGGCGACGTTCATCCCCGAGGTCGAGGGAAGGCACACCTTCCGCGTCGAGGGCTGGTCCGACCCCGTGGGCACGTGGAGGCACGCCGCCGAGGCGAAGATCCCGGCGGGCTCGGACGTGCAGCTCATGCTCGACGAAGGGGTCCAGGTGCTCACCCGCGCCAAGGACGAGGTCAAGCGCCCAGCTGCGGCCCAGGCGGTCATCGCATCGGCCATCGCGGCGCTGGGCGACGGCAGCCTCACGCCCGAGCAGCGCCTCGCGCCGTCGCTGTCGCCGGAGCTCGCCGTCGTCCTGCGCGAGCACCCGCTGCGCGACTGGGTGAGCCCTTCTCCCGACTTCCCGCTCGTGGTGCAGCGCGAGCGTGCGCTCGTGAGCGCGTGGTACGAGATCTTTCCCCGCTCGGAGGGCGCCCACAAGGCGCGCGGCAGCGATCAGTGGGTCTCCGGGACGTTCACCACGGCAGCCAAGCGCCTGCCCGCGATCGCGCAGATGGGCTTCGACGTCGTGTACCTCACGCCGATCCACCCCATCGGCGTGACGCACCGCAAGGGACGCAACAACGCGCTCACGGCGGAGCCGGGCGACCCCGGCAGCCCCTACGCCATCGGCAGCGCCGACGGCGGACACGATGCGATCCACCCGGACCTGGGCACGATGCGGCAGTTCAAGACCTTCGTGGCCAAGGCACGGGACCTGGGGCTCGAGGTGGCGCTCGACCTCGCGCTCCAGTGCTCGCCCGATCACCCCTGGGTCACCGAGCACCCCGAGTGGTTCTCCACCCGCCTGGACGGCACCATCGCCTACGCGGAGAACCCGCCCAAGAAGTATCAGGACATCTACCCGCTCAACTTCGACAACGACCCTGAGGGCCTGTACCAGGCGATCCGCGACGTGCTCCAGGTGTGGATCGACGCGGGTGTGACCCTGTTCCGCGTCGACAACCCCCACACGAAGCCGCTGACCTTCTGGGAGCGCCTGCTCGACGACGTCGCCCAGAGCCACCCCGAGGTCATCTTCCTGTCGGAGGCGTTCACCCGGCCGCCCATGATGCACACTCTCGCCAAGATCGGCTTCCACCAGAGCTACACGTACTTCACCTGGCGCCAGAGCGCGCAGGAGATGGGCGAGTACCTCACGGAGGTCACGGGCCCGGCGTCGTACTACATGCGCCCCAACTTCTGGCCCACGACGCATGACATCCTCACGCCCGACATGCAGCGCGGCGGACCGCCGCTGTGGCGGATGCGCGCCGCGCTCGCCGCGACCGGCTCCCCCTCCTACGGCATCTACACAGGCTACGAGTTCGTCGAGGACGTCCCTCGCCCCGGCGTCGAGGAGCAGATCGACAACGAGAAGTACGAGTACAAGCCGCGCAACTGGGCGCAGGCCGACGAGCACGGCATCGTCACCCTCCTGACGACGCTCAACGACCTGCGCCGCCGCCACGTCGCCCTGCGCCGCCTGCGCGGCCTGACGGTCCACTGGTCGGACAACCCGAGCGTGCTGTGCTTCTCCCGTCACGTGAGCGCCGCGGAGTCGCCCACCGGCACCGCCGACACGATCATCGTGGTCGCCTCGTTCGACCCCCACGCGGTGCAGTCGGCGACGATTACGCTGGACATGAGCGCCATCGGCCGCGCCGACGGCGAGCCCCTCGAGGTCCGGGACGCCATCACGTCCCAGAGCTACACGTGGGGACGGCAGTTCCGGGTGTGGCTCGACCCGGCGAACACTCTCGTCCACGTAGCGGAGGTGAGCTGATGGCTCGCGTGATCGATCAGGCCGTCCTCGCCGACATCGCGGCCGGCACGCACCATGAGCCTCACGCCATCCTGGGCCCCCACATCGAGCCGGGCGGCGTGACCGTCCGCGTGCTGCGCCCGCTCGCCACGACCGTCGAGATCATCACGACCGAGGGCGAGTTCCCCGCCCAGCACCTCTACGAGGGCATCTGGCAGGCGGAGCTCCCCTGCGACGAGGTCCCCGACTACCGGGTCCGCGTCGCCTATGACGGCGACCCGCTCGTCGAGGACGACCCGTACCGCTTCCTGCCGACCCTGGGCGAGTTCGACCTGCACCTCATCCGCGAGGGGCGCCATGAGCGGCTGTGGGAGGTGCTCGGCGCCAATGTGCGCACCTTCCCGTCCGTTCTGGGCGAGGTGCGGGGCACGTCGTTCGCCGTGTGGGCTCCCAACGCCCGCGCCGTGCGGGTCGTGGGCGACTTCAATTTCTGGCGCGGCACGCCGCACGCGATGCGCTCGCTGGGCGCCTCCGGCGTGTGGGAGCTGTTCATCCCCGGCGTCGTCGAAGGGACCAAGTACAAGTTCGAGATCCTCTCGCGCGACGGCCACTGGAAGCAGCAGGCCGACCCGATGGCTCGCCACACCGAGGTGCCGCCGCAGACCGCGTCCGTCGTGACGTCGTCGGCGTACGCATGGGGCGACCACGAGTGGATGGAGCGCCGCGCCTCGCTCGAGGCCCACAAGGCCCCCATGAGCGTCTACGAGGTGCACCTGGGGTCGTGGCGCCAAGGGCTGGGCTACCGCGAGCTCGCGACCGAGCTCGTCGACTACGTCAAGGACATGGGCTTCACGCACGTGGAGTTCCTGCCCGTCATGGAGCACCCGTTCGGCGGCTCGTGGGGCTACCAGGTCACGTCGTACTACGCTCCGACCTCGCGCTTCGGCTCCCCCGACGACTTCCGCCACCTGGTCGACACGCTCCATCGCCACGGCATCGGCGTCATCCTCGACTGGGTGCCCGGCCACTTCCCCAAGGACGAGTGGGCGCTGGGCCGCTTCGACGGCACCCCGCTGTACGAGCACCCTGACCCGCTGCGGGGAGAGCAGCCCGACTGGGGCACCTTCGTGTTCGACTTCGGACGCCCCGAGGTGCGCAACTTCCTCGTGGCCAACGCGCTGTACTGGCTGAGCGAGTTCCACGCGGACGGCCTGCGCGTCGACGCGGTCGCCTCGATGCTCTACCTCGACTACTCGCGCGGCGCCGGCCAGTGGCGCCCCAACATCCACGGCGGGCGCGAGAACCTCGATGCGATCGCCTTCCTGCAGGAGACCAACGCGGCGGCCTACCGGACTCAGCCGGGCATCGTCATGATCGCCGAGGAGTCGACGGCATGGCCCGGCGTCACGGCGCCGACGAACGGCGGCGGCCTGGGCTTCGGCCTCAAGTGGAACATGGGCTGGATGAACGACACCCTCCGCTACATGTCGGAGGAGCCGATCAACCGCTCGTACCACCACCACACCGTGACGTTCTCGCTCATGTACGCCTTCTCCGAGAACTTCATGCTCCCCCTGTCCCACGACGAGGTGGTCCACGGCAAGGGCTCGCTCTACGGCCGCATGCCCGGCGACCACTGGCAGAAGATCGCGGGACTGCGCGCGCTCTTCGCCTACCAGTGGACGCACCCGGGCAAGAAGCTCATCTTCATGGGCGACGAGCTGGGCCAGGAGGCCGAGTGGTCCGAGGGCCGGTCCGTCGACTGGTGGCACCTGGACGACCCGCTTCACGCGGGCCTGTCGCGGCTCATCCGCGACCTCAACCGCGTCTACCGCGAGACGCCCGCCCTGTGGGAGCGCGACAGCGAGCCGGGCGGCTTCCAGTGGATCGACGCCGACGACTCGGCGCGCAACGTCCTCTCCTACCTGCGCTTCGACGCGAGCGGCGAGCCGGTCGCGGTCGTCGTGAACTTCGCGGGCGTCCCGCACGAGGACTTCCGCCTGGGACTGCCGCGGGCGGGCGCGTGGCGCGAGGTGCTCAACACCGATGCCGAGATCTACGGCGGCTCGGGCGTGGGCAACCTGGGTCAGGTCGTGGCAGATGACACCCCGACGGGAGGCTGGCCGCACTCTGCGCCCCTGCGCGTCCCGCCGCTGGGCGCGGTGATCCTGCGGCCCGCGCCGTGACGGGCAGCCCGCTCTCGCGGGCTCAGTTGAGCGCCGAGGCGAGGTCCTTGCGCGCCTGGATCACGCGCGGGTCCGTGCCGCCCACGATCTCGAACAGCTCGATGAGGCGCACGCGCACGGGATCGCGCTCCGCCGCCGGGAGCGAGCGGATGAGGTCGAGCAGGCGGGAGAACGCCGCCTCTATCTGCGCGCTGAGGATCTCGACGTCCGCCGCGGCGAGCTGCGCCTCGACGTCCTGCGGGCGCTCCACCGCGGCCGTCAGCACCGCCCGCGGGTCCGCGTTCTCCGTGCGCTGCAGCAGGCCGACCTGTGCCCGGCCGGCACGCGCGTCGGCGTCCTTGGGGTTCTCCTTGAGAGCCTTGTCGTACGCCGCGATGGCCGCTGCGTAGTCGCCGCGCTCGATCGCGTCATACGCCTCCTGGTGCAGCGGGGGCAGCGGCTGAGGCTCGGGCTCAGGCGCCGGACCGCCCGATGCGTCGGGGCCACGGCCCACACCCGCCTCCGCGGCGACCTGCAGCACCTGGGTGAAGACGCCGCGCAGCTGATCGTCCTCGGGGCTGCCCTGGAACAGGGGCAGCGGGCGTCCGCCCACGATCGCGAGCATCGCCGGCACCGCGTTGACCTGGAAGGCCTGGGCGATGCCCGGCTGGGCGTCCACGTCCGCCACGCCGAGCACGAGCCGGCCCGCGAACTCGCGCGCGATCCGCTCCACCCGCGTGCGCAGCTCCGCGCACTGCGGCGCGAGGCGCGAGCACAGGAGCAGGAACACGGGCAGCTCGAGCGAGCGCTCCGCGAAGGACTGGAACGAGAACTCGGTGACCTCGACGACCTCGAAGGGCGCATCGGGGCTCGCCTGGCCCGTGCCGGGGTGAGCCTGGCCGGGCTGCACAGAGCCGGGCTGCACGGAGCCGGGCGGGGCGCCCGCCGCGGCGGCGTCGGCCGACGCGGGGGCGCCGTGCTGCTGCGCCGCGGCACGTGCCGCGAGCGACGAGAGGTCGATGCCGCCGCGAACGCCGGGCGGCACGTGTGCGTGCTCAGTCATGGATCAGGGGGTGACCTTGATGAGGTGGTGGTCTGCGGCCACGACCGCGGGCAGTCCGCCCGTGCCGGGACCGGGGATGTACAGGACGATGAGGTCGCGGTAGTGGTGCGTGACCGTCGCGTCGAGCGTGCCCTCGACGAGCGCCTGGTCCGCCGCGGGCACGGAGACCTTGGCGTTCGAGACGGAGAACGCGGACGCCACCGTCAACGGAGCGAACACGAGCGCCCCGCCGTCGGCCGTGGCCATCACGTACGCGTTCTCGAGGTCGGCCTCGATCGTGTCGGAGTACGCGCCGCCCGCTCCCGATGCCGCCGTGGACAGCACGTCGCGGCCCGCGAAGAGGCGCTCGGCGTAGGTGTCCGGGGCGAAGGCGGCGGCGAGCTCGCTGCCCTTGCCGGCGCGGAGGTACTCGACGTACTGCTCGATCGCCTCCTGCGGCGTGGGCGCCACGGAGCTCTCGGTGACGGAGAGCTGAGCCGCGCCCGTGACGTCGGAGGCCATGGACGGCATGGACGCGCCCGGGATCATGTGGGCCCATGCGCGCAGCGAGTACGGGCTCGCGATGTCGTCCTGGACCCACAGCGACACCACGGGCGTGAGGTTGTCGCCCGGCTGGGCGGACACGCCCGCGAGCACGCGCGGCCACGAGCTCTCCGCGGAGACGTAGAGGGCCTGCATCTCCGAGGGCAGGACCTCGGGCTTGGCGTCGGAGACGGAGCGCGCGACCTTGTACTGCGCGGTGCGCACGGTCAGCGCATCGCCTGCCACCCGGTCGCCGAGGAGGCTCGCGTCGAGGGCGGCATCCGCCTCGGTGAGGCGGGCGAACGTGTCGGCCGCGACGGCCGCGGCCTGGGTGTCCAGGAGCGCGGCCTCACGCGCCATCTGGGGAGCAGGACCGGGCGAGGGCGGGGGCGCGACACAGCCGGAGGCGACGAGCGCGATGCCGATGCCGAGCGCGACGAGTGCGGGCTTGCGGTTCACTTCTCGCCTCCCTTCTGGTCGGCCTGGGGGATCTGGTCGGTCGTCGCCGGGGCCGCCGTCGCGGGGTCTGCCGGGACCGCATCCGCCGGCGCCGGGTCGAGCGGCACCTCGGGCAGCTGCGCGCCCGCGAGGCGCCGGGCACGACGCGAGCCCTCCTTGGGCTCGCCCTTGGCGGAGCGGCGGCTCAGCCACTCCTCGCCCTTGCGCTGCCACGGGCGCAGGTCGATGAGGGTGTACAGCAGGCCCACGACGCCCACGATCAGCAGGATCGCGCCCCACACGATGAGCGGGGTGATCCACGCGTCGTTGGGATCGCGCTCCGCATAGAGCTCGAGGGTGCCGAGCGGACCGCCGTTGACGGTGTGGATGACGAAGGTCTCGCCTGCGGGGATCGCGGAGGCGAACACCGCGAGACGGCCCTGGCCGTGCCAGGTGGTGCGCCAGTGGTCGGTCGAGGAGGTGTCGACGGGCTCCTCAGGCTCGCCCTCGGCCTCGGGCGACGGGCTGGGGCTCGGCGCGGGCGACGGCTCGGGAGAGGCCGAGGGCGACGGGCTGGGCGAGGGCTCCACGGCGGGCGCGGGCGCCACGTACGCGCGCACGCCGACCTCCTCCCACGTCACGAGGCCCGTGATCTCCGTGGCCTCGCGCGTCGCGAGCCACGCCTCGGCATCGGCCGTGCGCGCGGTGTGCGCGACGATCTCCCCGTCGCCCTCCACCGCGATGCGGCGCAGCGGCTCGTAGCCCACGATCTCCGGGGCCAGGACCGCCACCGGAGTGTCGATGCGGTGGGACGCCACCACGTCGGCGTCGGGCCTGCGCGAGTCGGCGATGAGCCCGACTACCAGCAGCACGAGGCCGAGCACCCCTGCTACCAGTGCACTTGTGCGTAGCGTCACGTCTGTCTTCCTCCAAAGTCGGCGTCCAGTCTAGGAGACAACGCACGAGGGCCGCTGGTTGTCACTTTGTTTGGGCAGATGGGCGGAAGTAGTCTTGACACGCGCCCAGCGCCCTGACGAGGAGAACCGATGGCCGAAGAGAACCTGCCCTTCCCTGTCGCGATGCGCGGCTTCGACCGTGAGGCCGTGACTGCCCACATCGCACGGCTCGAGGAATCGGTCGCGGAGGCCACCCGCGCCGCCGAGGAGGCGCGCCGCGAGGCCGCCCAGCTGCAGAGCGCTCTGGACGAGGCCAACAAGGCCCTGCGCGAGGCCGAGCAGCCGACGTACCGCGGCCTCGGCGCCCGCATGGAGCAGCTCCTGCGCTCGGCGGAGGAGCAGTCGGCCGATGTCGTGGCCCGCGCCAACACGCACGCCCAGGACACGATCGCCCGCGCCAACGTCGCGGCCCAGCAGCTGCGCGCCCGCGCCGACAACGAGGTCTCGGAGATCCTCGCCCAGGCCCGTCGCGAGGCGGAGGAGATCCGCATCGCCGCCGAGAGCGAGGCCCAGGGCACCCGCGAGGCCGCCGACCGCTACGCGGCGGAGGTCATGGAGCGCGCCAACCGTGATGCCGAGCGCAAGCTCTCCGCCGTCGAGGCCGACATCACCGAGCGTCGCAGCGCCATCGAGCGCGAGATCCACGCCCTGCGCGCCACCACCGAGCGCGAGGTCACCGAGCTCACCGTCTCCTCGCAGCGCGAGGCGGCCGAGCTCGTCGAGAGCGCCCGTGGCGAGGCCGCAGAGATCCTCGAGACGGCCCAAGCCGAGGCCCAGCGCCTGCAGACCGAGGCCGAGCAGACCCTCGCAGCGGCGCGCGAGGAGGCCCAGCAGACCCTGACGTCGGCCCGCGACGAGGCCGAGGAGACCCTCACTTCCGCCCGCGACGAGGCCCGCGAGACGCTCACGTCCGCCCGCACGGAGGCCGAGGAGACGCTCCGCTCCGCTCGTGCCGAGGCCGAGCAGACCCTGTCGTCGGCCCGCGCCGAGGCGGAGCAGACGCTCACGTCCGCCCGTGACGAGGCCCACCAGACCGTCACGTCCGCCCGCGCCGAGGCCGAGCAGACCCTCACCTCCGCCCGCGCCGAGGCCGAGCAGACCCTCCGCTCCGCTCGCGAGGAGGCCGACCGCGTCGCCGCTGAGATGGCGCAGCTGCGCCAGGAGGCCCAGGCGGACGTCGACGCCGCCCGCGACGAGGCGCGCCGCACGCGCGAGGACCTCATGCTCGAGGTGGCCCAGCGCCGCGAGGCCGCGGAGCAGGAGCTCGCCCAGCGCCACGCGGAGGCCAAGGCGGAGACCGATGCCCTGGTGGCCGACGCCCACGCCCGCGCCGACGAGGCCGAGTCTCGCCTCAGCGCCGCACTCGAGCGCGCTGAGGTCACGCGCCGCGAGGCCGAGGCCCACGCCCGCACACTCCTGAGCAACGCCCGCAACAACGCCGACGAGATCGTCTCCGAGGCGCGCGAGCACGCCGAGAAGATCATCTCCGAGGCCGTCACCGACGCCGAGCGCGAGCGCTCTCTCGCGATGCGTGAGGTCGAGGAGCTCAACCGCCAGCGCGAGTCGATCACCTCGTACCTGGACGACCTTCGCGCGATCCTGTCGCAGGACCCGGTCATGGGCCTCGCGGCCGCGACGCAGCGCCAGGCCCAGCAGGAGGCCGCGGAGGCGGCGGCGCAGGCCGCTCCCGCCGAGGGCGAGCCGAGCCGCACCGAGGTCTGAGCGGGCCGATGTCGACCGACCCGAAGACCGACGCCGCCTTGGAGATGGCGGCGCGGCTCGGGCGGCGCCAGGCGGCCGAGAGCGCCCAGGCCAAGCGGCTCGTGGAGCAGTTCGCCCGCGACGCGCTCGCCGCAGGGATCGCTCCCACGCGCCTCACCGCCCGCTCCTACAGCGGAGAGGGCCGGTACCGCACCAACGTCGTGGGCTGGTACCTCAAGCGCGACAGGTCCATCGGCGTGGGCACGGACGGCAGCTTCTACGTCCTCCACTGCCCCGGCGGGCTCGCGGCGCGACTGAAGGGCGTCACGCTCACGCCCACGGATCCCCCGCTCGAGCTGGGCAGGGGGGCGCGCGACGGCGAGTCGATGCCCATCGCGGACGCGCTTGCCAAGCGGCTCGCCGGCGGCAGCTCCTGGGGCTCCTAGCCCCGCGCCCTGCGCTCCTCGGCTTCGGCCAGCACCCCGACCACGGCATCGGCCACCGCCTGCGGCGCCTCGAACGCCGTGAGGTGGCCAACGCCGGGAACCGTCACGACCTCCACGTCGAGGGCCTTGGCCATCGCCTGTGCCTCCGCATCTCCCGCGACGCCGTCCTCGGCGCCCCGGATCACGGCGGCGGGGACGTCGAGGCCCGCGAGCACGGCGAGGCGGTCGGGGCGACCGGCCATGGCGCGCTGGCCCCACGCGATCCCGTAGCCGGAGTGGCGCGCGATGTTGCGTGCGACCGCATCCACGAGCGCCGCCCGCGCCGGTCCCTGGGTGCCGATGAGCGGCTCCGCCATGGCCTGGGGGTCCGGGGCGCCGGGCTTGCCGTCGAGCGAGCCGGCGAGGCTCAGGCGCCTGTCGCGAGCCTCGGGCGCATCCGCGCTCGCCTTGGTGCCGATGAGCACGATCCCCGCGACGGCCTCGGGGTGGCGCTCTGCGACCGCCATGGCCACGTAGCCGCCCATGGAGCAGCCGATCCACACCGCCGCCGGTTCGCCGGTGACGTCGATCATCGCGGTGGTCGCGGCGTCGGCGATGAGCTCGAGCGACGGCTCCTCCTCGGGCAGCGGCATGTCGCCGATGCCCGGCATGTCGAAGGTGATGACGTCCCCGTGCGGCAGGCGTCGTGCGGCGAGCTCCTCCAGCAAGGGCTCCCACTGGGCGCGGTCCACCGGGAACGCGTTGAGGAGCACCACGGGCACTCCGTTGGGGACGAGCCTCATGTCCACCTCCTCGTCACGTCAGTGTCGCACGCCGCCCGTCGGCGCGTCCGTCATGCCGATACGATCGAGACGACGCTCGCGGGCACCTCCACGGGCAGCGGCGCACGCTCGGGTGCGACCGTCGCGACGATGTGGTCGAGCACGATCCTCACGTACTTCTCCCCCACCCACAGGTGCTTGGCACCCGGGACGCCGATGAGCTCGGCCTGCGTGAGCGGGGCGAAGCGCTGCGCGGCCTCGGCGGGCTGGAGGAAGTCGTCGTGCTCGGGGACGAGGATCTTCACGGGCTTGCCGGTCGCCGCCCAGCGCTGCAGGTCTTCCGGCAGGGCCCGATGCAGCGGCGGAGAAAGCAGGACGGCGCCCTCGACGTCGAGCTGGAAGCCGTGCATGAGCGCGAGCTCCGTGCCGAAGCTCCAGCCCACGAGCCAGCGGTGAGGCAGGCCTCGGGCGACGGCGAAGTCCACGGCGGCACGCACATCGGCCGCCTCCCCCACGCCCTCCTCGAAGGAGCCCTCCGACGTGCCGCGGGGCGAGGAGGTGCCGCGGGTGTTGAATCGCAGCACCGCGACGTCCGCAAGGTGAGGCAGGCGCCACGCGGCCTTGCGCAGGACGTGCGAGTCCATGAAGCCGCCGTGCGTGGGCAGCGGGTGCAGCGTGACGAGCGTCGCGGCGATGCGGCCCGATGCGGGCAGCGCGAGCTCGCCCACGAGTGTGAGGCCGTCCTCGGTGCGGAGCTCGATCTCCTCCCGCACGGCGGGCAGAACCGTCATAGAGCCGATCTCCACGGCGTCGCCGGGAGCGGCGTGGGGCGCGTCAGCCACGAGAGCGTCCGAAGGTCTTCCAGCAGCGGGTGTGCCAGTGCCGACGCTCGGCCGCGGCCGCCTCCGCCCCGAAGAGCCCGTCGGCAGCCCAGGCGACGATGTGCGTCGTGGCGCCGTCGATCTCCTGGTGGCAGCCCGGGCAGATGTAGGTCTTCTCGCTCGGGCGAGGCGTGGCGACGAAGTACTCCTCGCCGCGCGGTCCGATCTCGCGTCGGGCGGCGCCGCCGAGCACCCGGTCCACGTCCAGCTCGGGATGCGGCTGGCCGTAGGGGCGCTTGGTGGATCGGCGACCGCTTGGCATGGGGACAAGTCTAGGTCGTGGACGGGAGCGTCCTCCCGAGGGCAGAGACAGCGCCGCCGCCGCGCCTGGCGAGGGGGGCTGGCCAGGCGCAGCGGCGGACGTCTTCAGTAGGAGCGCGGAGGCGTCTCGACGAGCTCCTCGATCTTCTCGAGTGGCGTGACGGTTCGGGTCCGAATCGTCTCGCGGTACCAGTATGCCGAATCCTTCCACGTTCGAGCGAGCGTGTCGTAATCGACGCGCATCATGCCGAATCGCTTCGAATAGCCCCAACCCCACTCGAAGTTGTCCATCAGGCTCCAGGCCATGTAACCGCGGATGTCCGCGCCCTCGGAGCGGGCGCGCAGCAGCGCGCTGAGGTGGTCGTGGTAGTAGCGGTAGCGGTCCTCGTCGCGGATGCGACCGTCCTCGTCCACCTCATCGGGCCACGAGGCGCCGTTCTCCGTGACGATGATCGGCACGTCGAAGTCGTTCGCGATGCGCATGAGGTGCGCGTGGAAGCCCGAGGGGTCCACGTTCCATCCCATCGTCGTGCGCTTGCCCACGAGCGGCATGAACTCGACGTCGTCCGCGCCCGGCCAGCAGCTGAAGCGCGTGGTCTTGTGGCCGTCCTCGCCGGTGTCGACGCGCGGGCCCTCGTGGTGGCGCACCGAGTGCGAGGAGTAGTAGTTGACGCCGATGACGTCCACCGTGTCCTTGACCGCGTCCAGGTCGCCGTCGTGGACGAACGACCAGTCGGTGATGTCCTGGGTGAACTCCAGCAGGTCTGCCGGGTAGGAGCCCTTGGTCAGCGGGTCGATGAAGATGCGGTTGGCGAGCGCGTCGATCTTGTGCGCGGCCTCGACGTCCTTGGGGTTGGCGATGTTCCACGGGCGCGGCAGGTGCGAGTTGAGCACGATGCTCACGGTGGCGTCCGGGTGGACCTCCTTGATGGCCGCGTAGGCGAGGCCGTGCGCCAGGTTGAGGTGATGCGCCGCGGCCAGGGACTCGGGGTGGCTCGAGCGGCCCGGAGCGTGCGCGCCCGAGCCGTAGCCCAGGAACGCCGTGCACCACGGCTCGTTGAACGTCGTCCAGTAGACGGCGCGGTCCTTGAACTCCTCGGCCGTGCGGCGCGCGTACTCGACGAAGCGCTCCACGGTGGCGCGCTCTGGCCAGCCACCGGCGTCCTCCAGGGCCTGCGGCAGGTCCCAGTGGTAGAGCGTCACGAGCGGGGTGATGCCGTGCTTCTCGAGCTCGTCGAAGATACGGTGGTAGAAATCGAAGCCCTCCTGATTGAACGCGCCCGAGCCGAAGGGCTGGATGCGCGGCCAGGCCAGGGAGAAGCGGTACGCAGTGAGGCCGATCTCGGCCATGGCGGCCACGTCGTCGGCGAAGCGGTGGTAGTGGTCGCAGGCCACCTCGCCCGTGTCGCCGTTGAGCACGCGGCCCGGCGTGGCGGAGAAGGTGTCCCAGATCGACGGGGCCCGGCCTCCCTCGGTGACGCCACCCTCGATCTGGTACGAGGCGGTGGCGGCGCCGAACAGGAAGTCTGCAGGGAATGTGAGAGCGTCAGACATGCGCGCGAGTCTATACGAAACGTTTCGAGCGCCGGAACCGCCGGGAGCGCTCAGGATCGCCCCGAGCGCCGGCGCACCGAGCCGCGTGCCCCTGCGAGCCGATTTCGGGTGGCGCTACATGCGCTCGAAGTCGTTCTTGTCGCGCTTGCCCTCGACGAACTCGAAGACGTCCTTGAGCGGCTCGCGCTCGATCCACACGTGCCAGTGGACGTAGTTGCGCAGCACGAAGCGCCCGATGAGCGAGCCCAGCGCACCCACGAGCGGCGCCGCCCAGAGCATGAGGCTCCACGACTGGTGCTCGGTGGGGTCGGTGTGCCCCGCGAGGAGCGTCGCCGCCGTGAGGACGCCCAGCGCCACGGCGAGCAGGATCACCGCGCCGGCGACCGTCCACGCGGCGTAGTGCGCCAGGACGCTGCGGTTGAAGCGCAGCAGATGCAGGAGCAGGTAGGACATGCCCGCCCAGCCCGTCGCGAAGATCCCCACGACCGTGGGCGCGATCGTGTACCCGCCCATCGCGATGGACTGGATCGCGTCGCCGAGCGGCTGGGCCGTGAAGTAGATGACGGCGAAGGGGATGAGCGACGCCGCTCCGGCCCGCCAGTGCTTGCCGAAGGAGGCATACAGGTGCGCGCCCGGCTCCCACGCGTTCACCGGCATGCGGAGGCTGCGGGGCGACGACGACGTCTTGCGGGCCATGCGCTCAGGGTAGACCTCTAGAACAGGCGTGACGACAGGTCCTCGGCGCCCTTCATCGATTCGTAATCAAGCACCAGGCAGCGGATGCCGCGGTCCTCGGCCAGCACACGGGCCTGCGGCTTGATCTCCTGCGCCGCGAAGACGCCCTGCACGGGAGCCAGCAGCGGGTCGCGGTTGAGGAGCTCGAGGTAGCGCGTCAGCTGCTCCACGCCGTCGATGTCGCCCCGGCGCTTGACCTCCACCGCCACCGCCCGGCCGATGCTGTCGCGGGCGAGGATGTCCACGGGACCGATCGCCGTGGGGTACTCGCGCCGCACCAGGGTGTGCCCCTCCCCGAGGAGCGTGATCTGCTCCGCGAGCAGCTCCTGCAGGTGCGCCTCGACGCCGTCCTTGATGAGGCCGGGGTCGACGCCCAGCTCGTGCTCGGTGTCCGCGATGACCTCGTGGATCTCGATCTCGAGGCGGTCATCCGTCTTGGCGTGCTGCACGACCCACAGCTGCCGTGCTCCCCCGGCCGCGGCATCGGCGTCCGGATCGGTGATGCGCAAGGTGCACGGCGGGCTCATCCAGTTGAGCGGCTTGTACGAGCCGCCGTCGGAATGGAGCAGGACCGAGCCGTCGGCCTTGACCATGATCGCGCGCGTCGCGAGCGGGAGCGTCGCGCTGAGGCGACCCGTGTAGCGGGCGGCGCAGCGGGCGATGACGACTCTCACGGGGACACGCTACCCAAGGCCGTTGCGGTTGACAGGCCACCATGCCGGGCGAAGGATCGAGTGATGGCCGTCTTCATCTCCTTCCCCGTCGCCGACGTCGAGCGCTCCGCGGCGTTCTACTCCGCGCTCGGCTGGCGTCTCGACGAGCAGCACTCCACCGAGGGCGGCGTGTGCTTCGAGATCGACGAGCACGTCTCGATCATGGCGCTGTCACGCGAGCTGTACGCGAGCGTGGGCGGCACGGAGGACGTCGTGGGCGCACCGGGCACGCCCTCGCCCGTGACGGTGTCCTTCGCGCTCGCCAGCCAGGACGCCGTGGACCAGCTGTGCGTCGACGCCGTCGCCGCGGGCGGCCAGGCCGGCGCCATCGACGACTACGGCTTCATGTACCAGCGCGAGTTCGACGACCCCGACGGGTATCACTACTCGCCGTTCTGGCAGCGCCCGGAAGGCGCCGAGCCCGCAGACCCCGCGTAGGCAGGACTCAGCCGAGCTCGACCTCGCGCGGCTCCGCGACGATCGTCACGACGTCGTGGTCGAAGGAGATGAACCCCCCGCCGACCTCGACGAGCCGGTCCTCGCCCCCCACCTGGGTCACCTTGACGGTGCCCGGCGCGAGCACGGACAGGACGGGCTCGTGGCCCGGGAGGAGGCCGATCGACCCCTCCACGGACTGCGCCGAGATGAACGTCGCCTGACCCGACCACAGCACGCGGTCGGGTCCGACGATGTCGACGGTGAGGGCCATCGCTTAGCCGATCTCCTTCTGGATGCGAGCCCAGTTGCGCTCGAGGTCCTCGATGCCGCCGATGTTGAAGAACGCCTGCTCAGCGACGTGGTCGTAGTCGCCCTCGCAGATGCCCTTGAACGCGGCCACGGTCTCGTCGAGCGGGACCGTCGAGCCGGGGACGCCGGTGAACTGGGTCGCCATGTACGTGTTCTGCGAGAGGAACTGCTGGATCTTGCGCGCACGCGCGACGATGATCTTGTCCTCTTCGGAGAGCTCGTCCACACCGAGGATGGCGATGATGTCCTGGAGCTCCTTGTTGCGCTGCAGGATCGCCTTGACGTGGGTCGCGACCTCGTAGTGCTCCTGGCCCACGTAGCGCGGGTCGAGGATGCGCGACGTCGAGGTCAGCGGGTCCACGGCCGGGTACAGACCGCGCGAGGCGATCTCACGGCTGAGCTCGGTGGTCGCGTCGAGGTGGGCGAACGTCGTGGCCGGGGCCGGGTCGGTGTAGTCGTCCGCAGGCACGTAGATCGCCTGGAGCGACGTGATGGAGTGACCGCGCGTCGAGGTGATGCGCTCCTGGAGCTGGCCCATCTCGTCGGCGAGGTTGGGCTGGTAGCCCACCGCGGAGGGCATGCGGCCCAGCAGCGTCGACACCTCGGAGCCCGCCTGCGTGAAGCGGAAGATGTTGTCGATGAACAGGAGCACGTCCTGGTTCTGGACGTCGCGGAAGTACTCCGCCATCGTCAGCGCGGACAGCGCGACGCGAAGACGCGTGCCCGGCGGCTCGTCCATCTGGCCGAACACGAGCGCGGTCTGCTTGATGACGCCCGACTCGGTCATCTCCTGGATGAGGTCGTTGCCCTCACGCGTGCGCTCTCCCACGCCGGCGAACACGGACACGCCGTTGTGGTTGTTGGCGACGCGGTAGATCATCTCCTGGATGAGAACGGTCTTGCCGACGCCCGCACCGCCGAACAGACCGATCTTGCCGCCCTGCACGTAGGGGGTCAGGAGGTCGATGACCTTGATGCCCGTCTCGAACATCTGCGTCTTCGACTCGAGCTGGTCGAACGTCGGAGGCTTGCGGTGGATCGGCCAGCGCTCGGTGATCTCGATCTTCTCGCCCGGCTCGGCGTTGAGGACCTCACCGGTCACGTTGAACACGTGGCCCTTGGTGACGTCGCCGACCGGAACGGAGATCGGGGCGCCGGTGTCGGTCACGATCGCGCCGCGGACCAGGCCGTCGGTGGGCTTCAGGGCGATCGCGCGCACCATGTTGTCGCCGAGGTGCTGCGCGACCTCGAGCGTCATGGACAGCACGCCCTGGCCCTGCGACGTCAGGTCGATGTCGACCGTGAGCGCGTTGTAGATGTCAGGGATGGCGTCGGCCGGGAACTCGATGTCGACCACGGGGCCGATGACGCGGGCGACGCGGCCCGTCACGGTTCCGGGCGCAGCGGCCTTGGAGGCCGCAGGCTTCTTTGCTGCGGTCGCCTTCTTGGCGGCCGGGGCCTTGGCGGTCTTGGCAGTGGGAGTCATCAGTCTCTCGTTTCCGGTCACGATGCCGCCGCGAGCGCGTCGGCGCCCGAGACAATCTCGCTGATTTCCTGGGTGATCTCGGCCTGGCGCGCCGAGTTGGCGAGCCTGGTGTAGTTGCGGATGATGTCCTCGGCGTTGGACACGGCCGTGTTCATCGCGCGCTGGCGGTTCGCCAGCTCGGAGGCCGCGGCCTGGAGGAGGCAGCTGTAGATGCGCGCCTCGACGTAGCGCGGCAGCAGCGCGTCGAGGACGGCCTCAGCCGAAGGCTCGAAGTCGTACAGCGGGGCCACGCCCTCGCCGGGCTCCGCCACGCCCTCGACGATCTCGAGCGGGAGCAGGCGGATGACACGCGGCTCCTGGCTCACCATCGAGGAGAAGTGCGTGTACACGATGTGGAGCTCGGACACGCCGCCCTCGTCCACCGGAGCGGTGAAGCGGGCGAGGAGGGCCTGGGCGATCTCGCGCGCCACCTCGTGGTTGGGGCTGTCGGAGCCGCCCGTCCACTGCCCCGCGAGCTCGCGGCGGCGGAAGGTGTAGTACGAGACGCCGCGCCGACCCGAGGCGAACTGCACGATCTCGTGCCCCGCCTCCGTGAGGCGCTCGCGCAGGCGCTCCGCCTCACGGATGACGTTCGCGGAGTACGCGCCCGCCATGCCGCGGTCCGCCGTGATGACGAGCATCGCGACGCGCTTGGTGTCCGTGCGCTCGCTCGTCAGCGGGTGGTCCACCGACGAGTGGGTCGCGACGGCGCTGATGGCCCGCGTGATGGCTTGCGCGTACGGCGCGGCCTGCTCGACCCTGCCGCGAGCCTTCCCGATGCGCGAGGCAGCGATGAGCTCCATCGCGCGGAAGATCTTCTTCAGCGACTGGGTCGACCGGATCCGCTGCCGGTAGACGCGCTGCTGTCCGCCCATGAGTCCTTACTTCTTCTTCTTCGCGACGATCTGCTCCTGCTCGACGTCGACGTCGCCGCCGCCCGCGATGGAGGAGTCCGTGTGGAGCTCGGTGCCCTCAGAGCGCAGGAACGTCGAGACGAAGTCGTCGACGGTCTTCTCGAGCTGAGCCTCGACCTCGTCGGACAGCTGGCCGCTGGAGGCGATGTCCGTGAGGATCGAGGTGTTGCGACGCACGTGGTCGAGGAGCTCGCGCTCGAAGCGCAGCACGTCGGCCACGGGGATCTTGTCGAGCTTGCCCTTGGTGCCGGCCCAGATGGACACGACCTGCTCCTCCACCGGGTACGGCGAGTACTGCGGCTGCTTGAGGAGCTCCATGAGGCGCGCACCACGGGTCAGCTGAGCACGCGAGGCCGCGTCGAGGTCGGACGCGAACATCGCGAACGCCTCGAGCGAGCGGTACTGCGCGAGGTCGATCTTCAGCGTTCCGGAGACCTTGCGCATCGCCTTGACCTGCGCGGAGCCGCCGACGCGCGACACGGAGATGCCGACGTCGACCGCGGGACGCTGGTTGGCGTTGAACAGGTCAGACTGGAGGAAGATCTGGCCGTCCGTGATGGAGATGACGTTCGTCGGAATGTAGGCAGAGACGTCGTTCGCCTTGGTCTCGATGACCGGCAGGCCCGTCATGGAGCCGGCGCCCATGTCGTCGGACAGCTTGGCGCAGCGCTCCAGGAGGCGGCTGTGCAGGTAGAAGACGTCACCCGGGTACGCCTCGCGGCCCGGCGGGCGGCGCAGGAGCAGGGAGACGGCACGGTAGGCCTCGGCCTGCTTCGACAGGTCGTCGAAGATGATGAGGACGTGCTTGCCGGAGTACATCCAGTGCTGGCCGATGGCCGAGCCGGTGTACGGGGCGAGGTACTTGAAGCCCGCGGGGTCCGATGCGGGGGCCGCGACGATCGTCGTGTACTCGAGCGCGCCGGCCTCCTCGAGGGCGCCGCGCACGGCCGCGATGGTCGAGCCCTTCTGGTCGCCGGACTCCCAGTTGGCCTTCTGGTTGATGATCGTGTCGATCGCGATGGCCGTCTTGCCCGTCTGACGGTCGCCGATGATGAGCTGACGCTGGCCGCGACCGATCGGGATCATGGCGTCGATCGCCTTGAGGCCGGTCTGCAGCGGCTCGTGGACCGACTTGCGCTGCATGACGCCGGGGGCCTGGAGCTCGAGGGCGCGGCGGCCCTCGGTCTTGATCTCGCCGAGGCCGTCGATCGGGTTGCCGAGCGGGTCGACGACGCGGCCGAGGTAGCCGTCGCCCACCGCGACCGAGAGGACGTCGCCCGTGCGGCGCACGGTCTGGCCCTCCTCGATGCCGGTGAACTCACCGAGCACGACGACACCGATCTCGCGGACGTCAAGGTTGAGGGCGAGGCCCAGCGTGCCGTCCTCGAACTCAAGCAGCTCATTGGCCATGCAGCCCGGCAGGCCCTCGACCTGCGCGATGCCGTCGGCAGCGAGCGTCACGGTGCCGACTTCCTCGGTCACCGCGCCCTTGGGCTCGTACGACTTGACGTACGAGTCCAGCGCAGCCCGGATCTCGTCGGGGCTGATCGTCAACTCGGCCATGTCACTTCTCTCCTTGTTCCGCGCGTAGCGGGTCTAGCGTCGGCGCCTAGCCGACAAGTCGTCGTCGTGCGTCGTCGAGTCGGGCCAGGACGGTGCCGTCCACGACCTCCGAACCGACCTGAACCTTGATGCCGCCCAACACCTGCGGGTCGACGGCCACGTTGAGCTGGATCTCGCGGCCGTAGGCGGCCTTGAGGATCCCAGCGAGGCGCTTGCGCTGCGCGGCGCTCAGCTCGACGGCCGCCGTCACGCGCGCGACCCCACGGCCGCGACGCTCAGCGGCCATCACCACGAGGTGCCTGATCGTGGTGATGAGGCGCCGGCCGCGCGGAGCGGCGACGGCGCGCTCGAGCAGCGCCGTGGTGACGGCCTCGAGCTTGCCCGTGAGCACGCCGTTGAGCAGCTTCACGCGAGCCTCGCGCGGCGCGGAGCGGTCGCTCAGCGCCACGAGAAGGTCACGCTCAGCGGTGAGCGTGCGCTCCACGCGGAACAGCTGCTCCTCGACGGCCTCGAGCTTGCCCGTGGCCTCCGCCGATGCGAGGAGGGCCGTGAAGCCGGCCTCCGTGATCGAGTCGGCGAGGTCGCCCTCCTCCGACCAGCGCTGGGAGACGAACGCGCGCACCACGTCGCGGACGCGGCTGTCGGCACCCGTGAAAAGGGTGTCGACCAGGTCGCCCTTGTCCTTGCCGGGTCGCGCGGGGTCCGTCAGGGCGCGACGCAGCGAGCCGGACGCGTCGAGCGCGTCCACCACGGCGAACAGCTGCGCGGCAAGCGCGACGCCGTCCTTGCCCGCGGCGAGCGCCACGGGGTCGAAGCCCCGCAGGACCTCGTCCCGCGACTCCTGGCTCGTGCCTCGCATCGCCTATCCCTTCGCCTTGACCGAAGCCTCGAACTCGTCGAGGAACGCGTCGATGACTCGCTGCTGACGCGCGTCGTCCGCGAGGGACTCGCCCACGATGCGGGACGCGAGCTCGATCGCGAGCTCGCCGACCTCGCCGCGCAGCGCCACGACGGCCTGCTGGCGCTCGGCCTCGATCTGCTTCGCCGCGGTCTCCGTGATGCGCTGCGCCTCGGCGTGCGCGCGCTCGCGCAGCTCGGCGACGATCTGCGCACCCTCGGCGCGCGCGTCCTCGCGGATGCGGGCGGCCTCCGCGCGGGCAGCCGTCAGCTGAGCCGTGTACTCCTCGAGCGCGGCCTGAGCCTCTGCCTGAGCGACCTCGGCCTGCTTGATGCTGCCCTCGATCTTCTCGGCGCGCTCGTCGAGCACCTTGTTGATCTTCGGGAGCACGAACCACATGAACGCGCCGAAGATCAGCGCGAGCACCACGAAGGACCAGAAGATCTCGAAGGTCTCCGGGAACAGCGGGTTGTGGCTCTCGCCGTCGCCAGCGGCGACGACGAAGCTGTTCAGCGCGATCATTACGGCAGGAAGAAGGGCGTCGCGATGCCGATGAGGGCCAGAACCTCGATAAGACCGATGCCGATCCACATGAGGGTCTGGAGGCGGCCGGCCATCTCGGGCTGGCGAGCGGTGCCCTCGACGACCTTGCCGATGAGGATGCCCAGGCCGATGGCCGGGCCGATCGCGGCGAGGCCGTAGCCCACCGTGTTGATGTTGCCGCTCAGCTCAGCGAGGGTCTGAACGTCTGCCATGGTCTTTCCTTTCGTGTCCAGGCACCTGGACGGTTAGTGGTCTTCCGAGACGGCCATGTTGATGTACACCGCCGAAAGCATGACGAAGATGAACGCCTGCAGGATCGCGACGAACGCCTCGAGCACCGTCATGAACAGGATGCCCAGGAAGGTGATGACGCCGTACGCGATGTTGAAGTTCGAGGGGGCCTGCATCCAGAAGTAGGTGGTGGCCGAGTAGCACAGCACCAGGAGCAGGTGGCCGACGATCATGTTGATCGTCAGTCGCAGGGCGAGGGTGGCGGGACGCAGCACCACGACCTGCAGCGCGTCGATGGCCGCGATGAGCGGCTTGAGCGCGATCGGCACGCCCGGCGGGAAGAGCGAGTGCTTCACGTAGCCGAAGGCGCCGTGCTTGCGCAGACCCGACGTGAGGTACACGACCCACACGATGATCGCGAGGATGATCGGCAGGCCGATGAGGCCGGTCGAGGCGATGTTCAGGCCCGGGAGCACGCCGGTGATGTTGAACGCGAAGATCGCGAAGAACATCGTGAGAAGGAGCTTCTCGTACTTCTTGCCGTTGTGCTCGCCCAGGGTTCCGACGACGACGTTCTCACGCACGTAGCCGATGACGAGCTCGAACACGCTCTGCGCGCGGCTGGGGACCACGCGAGCGCGCGAGGCGATCACGGCGACGATGGCGACGAGGACGACCGCGGCGATCACGCGGACCAGCAGGACGCGGTTGAACTCGTAGAAGGTGCCGTCGCCGAAGAGGGCAGCCGGCCAGAAGTCGTTGATAGAAGGGCTGTAGAAGTCCTCGGAGCCCTGGACCAGCAGTCGTGGCGTCATCGCGGCGATCAGAGGTCACTCTCCGGAGTTCGGGGCCGCGCACAGTGGCAGCGGGCCAAGGGGGCTGGACGGGGTCCTAGCGTACCTCATCGTCGGGGCCGCTTGCGTCCCGTCGTTCGGGAACGACATACGGAATGCGGGCCCGCTGCACGGCGACGATGTCGATGACGACGCCGGCGACGGCGCCGCCGAGCATCATGAGCCCGAACAGGGGCCGCACGAGCCAGTCGAGCTGCAGCGCGACGACGCCGACGATGACGATGACGAGGAACTTGGCGACGGACGTCACGCTCACCGCGGCGACGAATCCCATCGCTCCCTTGCGGGCTCCCTGGATGGCTGCCACCTGCGTGGACAGGGTGAAGACGGCGGCCGCCGAGCAGCCCAGGACGGCGCTCCACAGCCCCGACTGTCCTGCCTGGTGCCAGCCCACGACGCCGCCCACGACGAGCAGCACCACGAGCATGACCGCGCTCGCCCGCGCCGCCGCCCGGTACGCCTTGATGTTCTCCGCGAAGCGGGGGTCCTGGGCGCTCACTGCTCCTCCTCGACGGGCTCGGACTCGACGACTCCCACCTCGACGGCGGCGGTCGCCGACGGCTCCTGCCTGATGGGCTCGAAGCCCAGCCTCTTCATGACGCGACCCGCCAGGCGCCTGAAGCCCGGGGAGAACGTCAGGGCCGCCACGGCGACCAGACCAAGGGCCATGATGAGCACCGCGTACCTCAGGCGCATGAACACGAGCGAGACCGTGCCGAAGGACAGCACGAGCGTCCACATCCACAGCACCGCCACGGCCCACCGGTGCGAGTGCCCGTGGGCGAGGAGCCGGTGATGGATGTGGTGGGCATCGGGCTTGAACGGCGACTGGCCGCGCCCCAGGCGGCGCACGAACGCGAGGCTCGTGTCGATGAGCGGCACCGCGAGCACCATGATCGGCAGGATGATCGGCAGGAACGCGGGTATCGACGCGCGCTGGTTCACGACTGTGGGGTCGATCTGGCCGGTGACGATGATGGAGCCGGCCGCGATGGTGAGGCCCAGCACCATGGAGCCCGAGTCGCCCATGAAGATGCGCGCCGGGTGGACGTTGTGCGGCAGGAAGCCCACGCACGCGCCCACGAGCACGGCGAGCACCACCGTCGCGAGCGAGGAGTAGTCGCCGGGCGACGCGTCGCGCGCGAGCACGTACGTGTACGTCATGAACGCCAGCCCGCCCACGGCGACCACGCCGGCCGCAAGGCCGTCCAGGCCGTCGATGAAGTTCACGGCGTTCATCGCGACCACGACGACGAACACGGTCGCCAGGAGCGACAGGTACGACGAGCCGATGGTCAGGCCGCCCACGGGCAGCGCGACGAGTTGCACGCCTCCCCACGCCATCGCGAGCGCGCCGAGCACCTGCCCCGCGAGCTTGGCCATCCAGTCGAGGTCCCAGATGTCGTCGGCGACGCCCAGGAGGCACACGATCGCCGCTCCCGCCACGACGGCCCAGGCGGCGTTGGATCCCGTGAACACGCCCGAGAGGAACGGGATGCCCGACGCCACGACGAGTCCCGCGGCGATGCCCAGGAAGATCGCCACGCCTCCCAGCCGGGGCGTCGGCGTCGCGTGGACGTCGCGCGCGCGCACCGCGGTCACCGCACCCCACCGGAAGGCGAGGCGGCGCATCACCGGCGTCGCGACGAACGTCACGAGCGCGGAGACCACGAGGATCGTGAGGTAGACCTTCACGCGCCGGCCTCCGGCGCCGCGAACGCCTCCTCCCCCACGACCTCCACGAGCTGCTCGTGGCTCACCCCGCCGTCTCGCACGATGCGCAGGGCAGGTCCGGTGGCGTCGACAATGGTCGAGGCGACGCCCAGCGGCGAGTCGCCGGCGTCGAGGAAGATCGAGACCGCGTCCCCCAGCTGATCCCGCGCGTCCTCCGCGGTGGTCGCGGCGGGCTGACCCGTCCGGTTGGCGCTCGTCACCGCGAGCGGCCCGGTGCGCGTCAGGAGCGCGAGAGCGGCGGCATGGTCGGGAACCCTCAAGGCGACCGTGCCGTTCGTGTCTCCCAGGTCCCAGGCGAGGCTCAGCTGCGCCCACACGATGACGGTGAGCGGTCCCGGCCAGAAGGCCTTCATGAGCGCCATGGCGGGCTCGGGCACGTCTCGCGCGAGGCCGGCGACGGTGGCGACGGACGGGATGAGCACGGGCGGCGGCATCTGCCGCCCTCGGCCCTTCGCCGCGAGGACCCGGGCCACCGCATCGGGCTGGAAGGCGTCCGCGCCCACGCCGTAGACGGTGTCCGTGGGGAGCACGATGACCTCGCCGCGCGCGACGGCGTGGACGGCGGCGTCGATCGAGGGTCCCCAGGTGCCGGGGTCGTAGCACGGCAGGATCACGTCGGCCAGTCTCCCACAGGCATCGGGCGACGCCGATGCCGGGCAGGGCGCGTGCCGAGCGCGGCGCCAGGACATGGACGGCCGCCCGTCAGCGCACGCAGCCGCCGCTCTCAGAGCCGGGTGGCCGTCACGTAGCGATCCCAGCCCGCGAGGTCCTGGTGCGACGCGATGTCCGCGAACGCGCCCGTGGCGGCGAGGATGTCGCGGACCTGGGCCGCCTGCGGCGCACCGTGCTCCATGACGAAGAAGCCCCCGGAGCGCAGCAGCCGCGCCGCAGCGTCGACGATGCCACGCGGCACCTCGAGTCCGTCGGGCCCCAGGCCGTAGAGCGCGATCTGCGGATCGAAGCGCTCGACCTCCGGCTCCTTGGGACGCATGTCGCCCGGGATGTAGGGCGGGTTGGCCGCGATGACGTCGAAGGTTCCGTCGAGCTCGCGCAGACGAGTCCTCGCGTCGCCCTGGACGATCGTCACGCGCGCGGCGACGTCCGCAGGCAGGGCGCCGCGGTTGCGCTCGAGGTACGGGACGGCCAGGCGATCGAGCTCCACGGCCCACACGTGTGCATCGGTCTCGCTCGCGAGGGACAGGGCGATGGCGCCCGAGCCGGCGCACAGGTCCGCCGCGCGACCAGCTCCCAGGCGGCGGATCGCGTCGATAGCCTCCCCCGCGATGAGCTCGGTCTCCGGGCGGGGCACGAAGACGCCGGGGCCCACCTCGAGGTCGAGCGTGCGGAACGGTGCTCGGCCCGTGATGTGCTGCAGCGGCTCGCGCTCGAGCCGCCTCGCGAGCGCGGCGTCCAGCGCCGCCAGGACGTCAGGGGGCGGAGCGGCGTCTCCGCGCGCGGCGGCGGTGCGGATCTGGCTGGGCGTGAGGCCCGATGCGTGGGCGAGGAGCGCCACGGCGTCGTGCTCGGGACTGGGGACCCCGGCATCGGCGAGCCGCGCGCTGACGGCGCGGACCACGTCGGCGAGCGAGGCGGGCCGACCCG
>JGI12383J13903_1000225_pt1 | contig 48594 bp, 41 predicted proteins | sample Passage237B_FD_13903 | JGI IMG/M metagenome (IMG submission 13903)
CTCTCCACCGGCGATGGGCCGGGGGTGAGGGTGTACCCCAACCCCGGCCACGATCGGGTGCGCTTCAGCGGGCTGGGGCGTGGCACATGGCAGGTGCGGGTTCTTGATGTGCGGGGTGCCATGGTATTGCAAAGCCCTGTACACGAAGCGCAGGAACTGGATGTGGGCAGCCTTGCGCCGGGCTTTTACACCATGGCGTTGCAGGGGCCGGGGGGCGTGATACAGCGGGTAAAATGGATCAAGGAATGAGAGCGCTTCCAATCATATTCGCGATCATGATAGGGGGTGCATCCCATGCTCAGACTTGGTCTCGGCCAGGTGCCATGTGGCACTACGGCATCACATCCGAATACGTGAACGGCTTCAATAAACACACATAGTCCTCCATGGAAGTATCCCATCTTTCATCGGGCGTATACACCTTGCTATTGGAGACCGATCATGGCCGTCCGCCCGCCGCCCGCTTCGTGAAGCAATAGCCTTCCTCGATCCAGTCCATCAGGCCCCACCCGATCAGTATCCTGAATACGCGCGGTGTACTGGTACTGCACGAGCGATCACAGCAGGGTGCGTTGCTGGATGTACGTATGCTGTTCATCCCCATTCAGAACCTGTACCGCAACTGCACCTTCAGGTCGCTGCGCAAGTTGCCGGCGATCTCCTGCAGGCCGCTGCCTATGCTGGTCTGGTCCTGATAGATCCACGCCCCATAACGCACCCACAGGTCCAGCCCGCGCAACGGCGTGACGCGCACCATGGCGTACCACCGCATGCCCCGGCCGTAGTAGGGCGGTATGCTGAACACGCCGATCATGTCGTTCTCGTAGGCGTAGATGCGCGAGTCGTAGCTGCCGCTCTCGAACAGCGCGGCGCGGAAGGTCAGTTCCAGCGGGCTGCTCAACGGGCGATGCACCACATCGTGGTACAGCAGGAAGCCGTGGCTCAGCGGCGCGGTGCCGCGCTGGAAGTCCACCGTTTCCACCCGTGTGCGCATGCTCATGGAGCCGCTCACCTTGTAGCTGGCGTTCACCCGGTAATTGGTCTGCTCCATGCGCACCAACGGATCCACGCCCTCGGCAGGCAGGGAGGTGTTGCGCGCACGGTCCTGGTGGCGCACGCGTGCATAGAGCTCCACGCCACGGCTCGGCTTCCAGTTGAGCTGGGCCAGCCAGTCGAAACCATCGCTGGGCGCGTCGGCGAGGTAGCGCAGCCACGGGAAGCTGAAGCGGTCCACATAGGCATTGAAGGTCCATTGGCGTGAGGGGCGGATCTCGATCCCGGTGAACAAGCCGCGCTCGTTCCACGGGTTGGTGCCCTCGGCGAAGGCTACACTGTACAGGCCGTGGAAGTCGCGGCCATAGTCGCGGTACAGCAAACTCATGCTCACGCGCTGGTCCAGTGCCACCAGCACGCCGGTGTTCATGGCCCGGCCACCATTGGCGCTGGTGGACACCTCGCCGAACCACGTAAGGTTGCGATAGAGCACGTTCCAGTCGAGCCCGGCGGTGGTGTTCTCCTTGCCGCTGAAGTCGAACTGGTTGTAGGGCCGCGTTGTGCGCGACAGGGGCACATCGAAACCCGCATGCGCAGCGGTGGCGCCGATGCTCCACGTGGGCTTGCGGTAGCGCAGGTGACCGCCGAACAGGGTCTCGGTGATCGCATCCTTCTTGCGCAGTTCATTGAACGTGCGGTGGAAGCCATCCTCCTGGAAACTGCTGAAGACGACCTCCGGCGCGTTGGTGCCCAGCGAGTCGGTGGGGTCGGACAATGCGCTCACGTTGGCATCGATCCTCTTGCGCGAGAAGAAGCCGGTGAACTCCAGATGGCGCGACACCTCCACGGTGGCCGCGGCGCCACGCATGAACAGGTTCTCGTTCACGCTGGTATAGGGCAGCAGGCCCACGGCATTACGCTTCACGTTCATGGTGAAGCTGCTCTTCGATGCGAAGGCCAGCCCGTTCCAGAAGGTGAGCCCCTGGCCGAACTGCGCCGCGTAGTCGCCCAACGCCACGGCCTTCAGACGGCCGATGTTGCGGAGGAAGAGGTGGGCGCTGTAGAAATCGAAGCCGTTGGGCTGCGAACCGCGGAAGAACTCCTCCCCCTCGTCCTTCTCGGCGGTGATGCCGAAACTGATGTTCTGCCGGTAACGGAAGCGGTAGCGCGTGTAGATCCGGTACGGACTGCCCAGGTACACCTTGCTGTTGGCACGCAGCGAATCGCGCACGAGCTCGTCGGCGAAGTCGGGCAGTGCGTTGCCATTGGGATAGGTGTAGTCCCTCCCGAAGAAGTTGCGGCGGTCCATGAAGCCGCGCCGCGACTCGATGTTCATGGTGCTGCGCAGGGTGATCTCGTGGCCGCCCTTGGAGAAGATCTCGCGCAGGGAGGCGCTGGTGCCGAGGGCGTTCTCGCGCACGGTGACGAAGGGCCGCACCATGGCGATGGTGGCCGCATCGAAGCCGTTGATGGCCTGCAACTCGTAGATGCTGAGCAACTGGCCGTTCCGGCGGATGTGCTCCAACAGCGCGCTCACCTGCAGATCGCTGAGCAGCAGCAGGGAGTTCAGCTCCTCGGCATCGGTGTGGTTCAGGTCGATCGGGTCCTTGTAGCGGTCGGTGAGCACCTCGAACAGGTTGGTGAGGTCCACCTCGGAGTCCTCGCCCAGTTGTTCGCTGATGGCCTCGATGCGCTGCTCGATCAGGTCGCGCGGCACGCCGTCCACCTGTGCATGCGCGTGCAGCACGCCGCACAGGCCGATCATCGCGCCGACGATGCGTCTCATCCGAAGCGGTAGTTCAGTCCGATCACCGGTGTGGGGCCCAGCTGCGAACGCAGGGCCACGGCCAGATCGATGTCGAGGTGCTTCAGCCGGAAGCCCGCGCCGAACGTGCCCTGCATGGGGCCGGTGGCCAGGCCGGTGCGCAGGTAGAGCGCCTTGTTGGGGTTGTACTCGATCCCGAAGCGGAAGCGCTCCTTGCGATCGATGTCCTTCTCCACGTCGGCGGTCATCACCAGCTTCGAGCTGAAGGTGTAGGCCAGGCCGGCGCGCAGCAGGGTGGGCACGCGCTCGTCATAGGGTCCGCCCAGCATGGAACGGTTGGGGTTGTACAGGTGCGCCCCGATCCACAGCGCATTGGTCAATCGGGCCTGCACGCCGAGCTCGGCCACCAAGGTGCCGGCGCTGCCGTAGTTCTCGCCCAGCCGCATGCCCACATGGTCCATCTGCACAGCGGCACGCAGGCCATCACCGAAACGCATGGCATAGGCCAGGCTGGTGCGCGTCTCGTTGTAGAGGGAGTACCCGAACCGGTCGGCGGCGATGCCCAGCGTACCGTTCCCCAGGGGAATGGCCACCGCGAGACCTTGTTGTGCGAGCTCATCGGCGAAGAAGTGCCGCTGGTACACGGCCCCTACCTGTGCGGTGTCCAAGGCCGCGAGCCCGGCCGGGTTCAGGCGCAACGCCCACAGGTCGGCAAGGGCGGAACCCGCGTACCCCATGCCCGCCAGCCGCGCACCAAGCGGATGCCCGTCGCCGCCGGCCCGGGCGAGCTGCGCGACAAAGAGCGCGAGAGCAAGAAGATGTGGGCGCATGCGACGAATGTAGGTGGATGGACCGGATCGCACAGGGCCTTCCCCCGGACCACCGGCTACCGCACCCGGGCCCGCAATCGGCTGAATGTTTCCGGTGTCATGCGCAGGTAGGAGGCGATGTCCTTCTGCGGCACCAGCTGGAGCAGGTGCGGGCTGCGCGCCAGCAAACGGCGATAACGCTCCTCGGCGCTGAGCGAAAGTTGTTCGATCTCGCGGGTGGCGCGCGCCACCACGAGCTCTTCGAGGATCAGGCGGCCGAAGCGCTCCATGGCCGGGATGCGGTCGTACAGCCGGAACAGGTCGGCGTGACGGATGCTCAGCAGCACGCTGTCGGTCAAGGCTTGGACGAAAAAGCGGCCGGGTGCCTGCCGCACGAACGAATCGAAGTCGCCGGTCCAGCTGCCATCGTAGGCGAAGCCCAGGCAGTGCTCATCGCCGTCGTGCTCGAAGTACAGGCGCTGCACGCCCGACACCACGATGCTGAACCACTGCTCCACCCTGCCTCCTTCGGACACGAAGCCCCCCTTGGGCACGGCGCGTTCCGTCCAGCACGGCGCCACTTCGGCCCACTCCCTGTCGGTGAGCTTCACATAGCGTTCGATGGTGCGGCGGGCGAGTTCGACGTGGCTCATGCGGGCAAAGGCAGATCGCGGGCGTAGGTATAACCGATGTCCTCGGCCCGCGCCAGTTTGCGCAGGTCGAACATGCCGAAGGTGAGGTCGGGCGGCTCGATGAACCAGCGGCATCCCTGCGCCGATCGCATCACCATTTCACGGAAGTTGATGTGCCAGATACGATCCATGGTGCCGAGCAGGCTTTGCTTCCCGGGAACGAAGGGCGACAGCGGGTTCACGTACACGGCGATCACGTCCTGTTTGCGGTGCGCGAAGGGCTCCACGGGCAGGTTGTTGCTCAGGCCGCCATCCACGTAATAGGTACCATCGATACGCACCGGCGGGAAGACGATGGGCACGGCGCTGGACGCGAGCAGCGCGGGCACCAGCTCGCCGGTGGTGAAGATCCGCTGACCGCCGCGCTCCAGGTCGGTGGCGGTGATGTACATGGGGATGGAAAGGTCCTCGATGCGCTTCGCGCGCAGGTGGGCCTTGAGGAAGGCCGCCAGGCGTTGGGAGCCACTGCGCGGCCAACGCCACAACCTGGTGCGCTTCAGTTCCTCGCGCACCATCGGCACCAGGTCCTGCGGGGCATGGCCATCGGCCACCAAGGCCCCTACCAGAGCCCCCGCGCTGGTGCCCGAGATCGCCTCGGGCAGGATGCCCCGTTCGGCCAACGCACGCAGCACGCCTGCATGCGCAGCGCCGCGCACACCGCCCCCGGACAGCACGATCGGGGCATAGGACACCGTACGGTCACCGCCCCCTGGCATGGTCACGGAAGCTTGACGAACCGCTGCGACCAAGGCTCCGTTCCATCGATCCGCAAGCTGTAGGTGCCGGCCGCCAGACCGGTCAACGGCACCGGTGTGACCTCACCGGCGGTGGTGCCGCTCCAGACCAGGCGACCGTGCGCATCGATCACAGCGATGGATGTGCGGCCCTCGGTCCCGCTCACCCGCACATGCAACACGTCATGGGCCGGTGAGGGCCAGATGGCCACGCTGGTCGGCGCGCTCCCATCGATCCCCGTCATCAACACCGTGACCGTTCCGCTCGTCGCCGTGCAGCCATTGGCGTCGGTGATCACCACGTGGTAATCGCCACTGGCCGTGGCTTCGAGCACCTGCCCGTTCGCGCCCGCCAGCGGTCCGCCTTGGTAATACCACTGGTATTGCGCGGCCTCGCTGCTGGTCAGCACCGGGCCTGCCACATCCACCGTGGGCTGATCGGGCAGCGGCCAGTGCGTGAAATACAAGGTATCCTCGGCGGAAGCCGTGCATCCGTACGCGTTGCGCACGATCAGGCTCAAGGGGCCTTCACCGTCGTAGAGCAGCGGATCACCTTCCTCCCCGTTGCTCCACGTGTACTCCGCGAAACCGTCGGTGGCATCCACCACCACGGCATCGCCTTCGCACATGCCTTCCGGTGCGGTGACGTTCACCGGCCCCTGCACCATGCCCGTGACCAAGGCGTTGAACGCATCGAGCTTGCCGTGGCCCCACCGGTTGTTGGGCACCTCGCCGGTGAACTCGTCGGGGAACGCACTGGCGATGATCGCGGCCCGTACCTGATCGGCCGTGGCGTTGTTGCACTGCTGCAGGTAGAGGGCCGCGGTGCCGGTGACCACGGGCGAGGCGATGGACGTGCCGCCATTGCGGATGTGCCAGCCGCCGGGGGCCACCGCATGGCCGTTGTTGTTGTCGAGCAAGGACTGGATGTGGGCCAGGGGCGCGGGCGTGAGGCAGATCGTGCCCGGGGCGGCGATGTCGGGCTTCATGCGCTCATCGCGCGTGGGGCCGAAGCTGCTGCTCTCGGCAAGGTCGTTCACACTTCCACCGCTCGCATTGGTGTAGTTGCCGTTGTAGTCGAGGTAGGTGATCTTGTTGCAGTAGTTGGCCACGGTGATCACGTGGTCCGAACAGGCCCACGAATCGACGATGTGCTTGTTCTTGTCCGGCAATACGTAGTGCACGATGTCGGGCTGCACCGCGGCCGAGGGCAGCGGCGAAAGCACCATGTTGGAGGTGCCGTGCACCGAATGGCTCCACACGTCGAAGCGACCGGAACCGGTGGTCATGAAGCGGAAGTTGTAGGTGGACGAGTCGGGCTGGCGCATGTGCACCTCGAGCAGGTATTGCCCGCCCCGTGGGGTGAGGAAATAGTCGACCACGCCGAGCCGGTGGCCCGAGAAGCTCCACAGCGTATCGGTGATCATGCCCGCCGCGTTCTGGGCCGCGGTGTGGAAGGGCGTTCGACCGCGGTATTGGAACGAGGGCGAGGGGCGGTCGGCGCCCACAGCGTAGTGCACGTTGTTGAAGTCGGCGGTATCGGCCCAGAGCTGGAAGTACACCGCCTGGTAGCCGAGGCCGGTGCTGGTGCGGGTGAACCAAGTGAAGGTGGTGTCGGGGCCCACCTCGGTACGGAGGTGGTAGGCGGGCTGCGTGTTGCTGTTGCCAGCGCCGCAGGCCACCGCGCGGCCGGGCTGGGCGGTGAGCACGTCATCGATGAAGAGAGCGGCTGCATCGAGGCCATCGTGCGAACCGAGATAGCTGCCCACACTGATGTTGGCCGCGGCCGGGCGGCCAAAGGAGGCCGCGGTCTCCATGATGTAATGCACACCGTCGGCCACCTTGGCCCTGAAGTTCCCGCCGAACGACACCGACACCATGATGATGTCGGCCTTCGGGGCCACGCCCTTGTTGGTGCCGTTGGCCAGACCGTTCCCGGCCGCCACGCCGGTCACAGTGGTGCCGTGCCCGTTCTGGCCCGGCTGGTCCACCGAGGTCATCAGCCCCGCGTTGATCTGCTCCCGCGTCCATACCTGCCCGTAGCCATAGGGCTGCGGCGTTTGTCCGTTCACCGGCAGCGTCTGGTCCCAGTACCTGAGGATGCGCGTTCCACCGTTCTCATCGCGGAAGTCGGGATGCGCATGGTCCACACCCGTGTCGATCAGGCCTACGATGACGTTCTCCCCGTTGTACGCTTCCGCCAATGGCGCCTCGCCAAGCTGGATGCGTTCCACCCTGCTCTTCACGCGCATGGTATCGTTCAGCACCGCCTCATCGCCGAAATGGAACTCGAAGGCCTTCACCGCCGGTTCGGCGGCCAGGTCGGGCACGTTGGTCGCAGGCACACGCACACTGCTCAAACCCGGACGGTGCATCTTCACCCAACCACCGTGCGCGCGCACGGCCTCGGCCACCGCCTCAGGGTCGCCATGAACGAAGAGGTCCAGCATTTCGTCAGGCTGGGCGTGGTTCTCCACATAGGCCTTGAGCTGGAACCCGAGCTTGTTGCGTTGTTGCGCATGGCCCGGCTGCACGGAGAGGGCAACGAAAAGTGTGAGCAGTATGCGTGGGATCATTCTTCAAAGTTAGGAAGCGGGGTTGGCGGTTGGCGGATGTGACAGGGAGGGAAGGAACGGGCCGGGCCGTGCGCCGTGCCAAGGTCAGCCCGGGGTCCCCTTCCGCTGCACCATCTCCGTGTAGTGCGGCAATCCCTTCAGGAAGCGGATGGCGCCGGTGGCATGGTCCACCTCGCAGGCGAAATGCTGAAGCCCGTTGGTCACGATCAGATAAGGCACCTGGAAAACGGAGTTGTAGCGAGCGGCCTGCTCGAACACCGCCTGACCGATGCGCACACCGGGTGCCTTGCACTCCACCAGCATGATCGGTGCACCATCACGGCCGTGCACCACGATATCGGCCCGCTTGACCAGTCCGTTCAGCGAAAGCGACCATTCCACGCCGAGGAGGGCCGCCGGGCAGCCGAGGTCGTGCACCAGGTGATTGATGAAATGCTGACGCACCCATTCCTCGGGCGTGAGCGCCACCCAGCGACGGCGCACGGGATCGAACACCTTGGGCCCTTGCGCGGTGTGGTTAGTTTTGACACCGTGATCGGGCAGGTCCAAACCGGGCAGGCGATCGATCATCACCCCACAAAAGTGCGCACCAAGAAGGATATCGTGAACGACTGGCTGCCCCGATACACGGGCCTGCCGCTGGAGGAATTCAAGCCGTACGTCCTCCTGACCAACTTCGACAACTACCTCGACATCTTCCGCGAGCAGACCGGCGCGGTGATGCCGGTGCGGAACAAGGCCATGAAGGTGGCCGTGGCCGAGGACATGATCATGATCAACTTCGGCATGGGCAGCCCCATGGCGGCCACCACCATGGACCTGCTGAGCGCCATCAGCCCCAAGGCCGTGCTGTTCCTGGGCAAGTGCGGCGGACTGAAGCGCAAGAACCAACTGGGCGACCTGATCCTGCCGATCGCGGCCATCCGCGGCGAGGGCACGAGCAACGACTACTTCCCGCCCGAGGTGCCGGCCCTGCCCAGCTTCATGATCCACCGCGCGGTGAGCGGCGTGATCCGCGACATGGAGCTGGACTACTGGAGCGGCACCGTGTACACCACCAACCGCAGGGTGTGGGAGCACGACGACGCCTTCAAGGAGCAATTGCGCCGCATGCGCTGCATGGGGATCGACATGGAAACGGCCACCCTGTTCATGACCGGCTTCGCCAACGAGATCCCCACCGGGGCCCTGCTGCTGGTGAGCGACCAGCCCATGGTGCCCGAGGGCGTGAAGACCAGCGCCAGCGATGCCAAGGTGACCAACGCGTTCGCATCCACCCATGTGCGTGTAGGGATCGAGGCCCTGCGCGAGATCATCAACGAGGGCCGGTCGGTGAAGCACCTGCGGTTCGAATGAGCGCCATCGACGATTACAAGAGGATCATGCTCGACATCCGGGCGGGAAAGTTCCGTCCGGTGTACGTGCTGCACGGCGAGGAGAGCTTCTTCATCGATCGCATCGCCGAGGAGATCGAGAACCTGGCCCTGCAGGAACACGAGCGCGACTTCAACCTGAGCATCCTCTACGGCCGCGACACCGATCCCGACCAAGTAAAGGACACCTGTTTGCGCTTCCCCATGATGGCCGAGCGCCAGGTGGTGATCGTGCGCGAACTGCAGACCTGGCGCATCGACCAGGTGGAAAAGCTGGAGCCGTACCTGGGCAAGCCCACGCCCACCACCGTGCTGGTGCTCTGCTACAAGCACAAGAAGATCGACGGCCGCAAGAACATCCTGAAGACCGCCCAGAAAGGCGGCGCGGCCATCCTTACCAGCGACAAGCTGCGCGAGGAAAAGCTGCCCGATGTGCTGATCGGCTTCGCCAAGAAGGAGAAGCGCAAGCTCGGCATGACCGAGGCACAGCTGCTGGCCAACCACTTGGGCAGCGATCTGGCCAAGGCCGCGAAGGAAGTGGAAAAGCTCTGCCTGGTGACCGAGGAAGGCGGGGCGATCACCAGCGATGTGATCCAGCGCTTCGTGGGCATCAGCAAGGACCACAACGTGTTCGAGCTGCAGAACGCCATCGGCACGCGCGATGCGGTCAAGGCCCAGCGCATCGCCAACCACTTCGCCGCCGACCAGAAGAACAACCCGCTGCCGCTCACCATCGGTGCCCTCAACACCTACTTCGCTAAGCTGGCCATGGTGCACCAGTTGCAGGGCAAGAGCCCGGGCGAAATGGCCTCGGCCCTGAAGGTGGCCCCCTTCTTCGTGAAGGACTACGTGGCCCAGGCCCGCAACTATCCGCTGGACAAGCTGGTGGAGATCCAGCATCACCTGCGCCAATGCGACCTGCGCAGCAAGGGCGTGGGCGGCGATGGCGACCATGGCGAGCTGCTGCGCGAACTGTTGGCCAAGGTGATGGCGTGACGAACGGTGCCGCAGGATCCCATGGATCAGGGGAAGGTGGCATCCGGCCAGCCAGCGGTGGGCCCGGCATGCTCCGGCATCCGCTACTTTAGCGCCCCCCTGCAAGGAAGCCACCAATGATCCGGAACCCGATCCATCACCTCGCCCTCATCCTTTGTCTCCTCGTTCCCGCCTGGAGCCTCGCACAAACCGGCACCATCCGGGGCTTCGTGTACGAGCAGGGCACCGGCGAACCGGTGATCTTCACCCCGGTGGTGCTGAAGGGCGTCGGCCTCGGGGCGCAGACCGACGTGAACGGCTACTACTCCATCAGCAGGGTGCAACAGGGCACCTACACCATCATGGTAGCCTCCCTGGGTTACGACACCCTGTACAAGGAAGTGACCGTGGCCCGCGACCAGATCCTCACCGAGAAGCTCTTCCTGAAGAAGGCCGCCCTGGAGATGAAGACCTTCGAGGTGCGCGGCGACAAGCAGGAGGCCCAAACCAGCGTGCGCACCGGTGTGACCAAGTTGACCCCCAAGCAGATCGAACGCCTGCCGGCCGTGGGCGGTGAGGCCGACCTGGCCCAGTACCTGCAGGTGGTGCCGGGGGTGATCTTCACCGGCGACCAAGGCGGGCAGCTCTACGTGCGAGGCGGTTCGCCGATCATGAACAAGATGATGCTCGACGGGATGGTGCTTTACAACCCCTTCCACAGCATCGGCCTGTTCAGCGTGTTCGACAACGACATCATCCGCAACGCCGACATCTACACCGCCGGCTTCAACGCAGAGCACGGCGGCCGCGTGAGCTCGGTGATGGACATCACCACGCGCGACGGCAACAAGACCCGCCTGAGCGGCCGCGTGGGCGCCAGCACCTTCGCCGCCAAGGCCCTGCTCGAAGGCCCGCTGAAGAAGCAGACCGAACCCGGCGCAGGCTCCTCGTCGTTCCTGGTGAACCTGCGCCACAGCTACCTGGACCAGACCAGCAAGTCGCTCTACTCGTACGTGGACACGGCCGGCCTGCCCTTCACCTTCACCGACGTCTACGGCAAGCTCAGCTTCAATGGCGCCAACGGCAGCAAGTTCAACCTCTTCGGCTTCAACTTCACCGACGGGGTGCGCTACCGCGGGGTGAGCGACCTGAACTGGGACAACTGGGGCGCCGGCACCAACTTCGTGCTCGTGCCCGCCGGTTCGGCCGTGCTGATCGACGGTGTGTTCTCGGTGAGCAACTACGAGATCACCATGAAGGAAGCGGACCTGGCACCCCGCTCCAGCCAGATCTCCGGCTTCAACGGTGGCCTCAACTTCAAGCTTTTCAACGGCGATGACGAGGCCCGCTACGGGATCGAGGTGCTGGGCTTCCGCACCAACTTCCAGTTCTTCAACAGCCTGGGCCGCCAGTTCAAGCAGGAGGAGAACACCAGCGAGATCGCCGGCTACTTCAACTACAAGAAGAAGCTGAAGAAGGTGATCATCGATCCGGGCATCCGCCTGCACTACTACGCCTCCCTGTCGGTGGCCAACATCGAGCCGCGCTTCGGCTTCAAGTGGAACATCACCGACGACCTGCGCTTCAAGGCCGCCGCCGGTCGCTACAGCCAGAACCTGGTGGCCGCCAACAGCGACCGCGATGTGGTGAACCTCTTCTACGGCTTCCTCTCCTCGCCCGAGGACCTGCCCCGCACCATGACCCTGCGCGACGGCACCGTGAAAGAAGTGAAGGACCCGCTGCAGCGCGCCAACCACTACGTGGCCGGTTTCGAGTACGACCTCACCGACGACCTCACCGCCAACTTCGAGGTGTACTACAAGGACTTCCGCCAGGTGACCAACCTGAACCGCAACAAGCTGTTCAACGACACCGAGGAGTTCGCCGACGAACCCGATGAACTGAAGAAGGACTTCATCGTGGAGACGGGCCGCGCCTATGGTGCCGACCTCCAGCTGAAGTACGAGAAGGGCAAGACCTTCATCTGGGGCGTGTACAGCCTCACCTTCGTGGACCGCTTCGACGGGATCCAGGAGTACAACCCGATCTGGGACCGCCGTCACAACCTGAACATCGTGTTCAGCCACTCCTTCGGCAGGTTCGACGCGTGGAAATTCAACATCCGCTGGAACTACGGGTCGGGCTTCCCCTTCACGCAGACCCAGGGCTTCTACGGCTCGATCCCCTTCGCGGGCGACATCAACACCGACTACATCGGCAGCAACGCCGACCTCTCCATCATCTTCGGCCCGATCAACGCCGGCCGCCTGCCCGACTACCACCGTCTGGACGTGGGCCTGACCAAGGAATGGAAGCTTGACGAGCACAAGGTGATCGAGCTGGACCTGAGCGTGACCAACGCGTACGACCGGCAGAACATCTTCTACTTCGACCGTGTGCGCTTCGAGCGCGTGGACCAGCTGCCCCTCCTGCCCAGCGCCGGCCTGAGCTTCAAGTTCTGATCGCCGCCCCGAGCGTGCGGTACGGCATCGCTCAACGGTTGCGCAAGAAGGCCACGGCCAGTTCGTGCGTGATCGCGGGCGCCTCCTTGTGCGGGGTGTGCCCTGCCCCGGGGATCATGTACTTCTTCGCCCCTTCGCCCACGGCCTGCACGATGGCATGCACCTGGGCCTCGGTGCCGTAGGCATCGTCCACACCCTGCAACACCAGCACGGGACAACGGATCGCGGAGATCTCGGTGGTGATGTCCCACGCGCGGAAGAAGGGCGCCTGCCAGGTCTTCGTCCACGCCGCGAAGAGCGCGTCGGTGCGGTCGCCATGATGCTTCATCAAGCGCTCGCGCAGGTCGGTGGTGGCGAACCGTTTCTCGGCGGCGCGGATGCCGGAGAGGGTCACCTCCTCCACGAACACGTGCGCGCCCTCGGTGATCACGGCGACGATCCGCTGCGGGTACCGGGCCGCCGCCAACAGCGCGATGGTGCCGCCGTCGCTGTGACCGAAGAGAACGGCGCGTTCGATACCCGCGCCTGCGAGCAGGGCTTCCAGGACATCGGCCTCGCGGTGCATGTAGTCGGCCCGACGCGGCTCGGGCCCGAAGGGATCGGAGCGACCATAGCCCTGGCGGTCGTACACCAGCACATCGGCGCCTATGGCGCGCCCCAATTCCACGGGAAAGTCGCGCCAGGTGGTGATCGCCCCGAGAGAATCATGCATGAAGACCAGGGTGGGCGCATCGGCACGTTCGGCGCACCGATGGCGCTGCACGGCCAGCCGCACACCGTTCACCTCCACCAGCTCAAAGGATCCGTTCATCGTGGGCGGCGAAGATCGGAACACCCGCCTACTTTGGGACCATGCGACCAACGCTTCCGCTCCTGCTCGCGTGCCTGCTGCTCACCGGGTGCTCGGTGGGCCGCTTCTTCATCTACAACTTCGCCGACACCAACGACCACAAGAAGTTCCCGTCACGCCCCCTATCCGCCTCCACCACTCCCTATCCGTATGCCGTGGCCGAACCGTCGCGCGGGCCGATCACCATCCAACGGGGTGGCAATGAGCGCCCGCTGGACGAATTCCTGGAAGATCACAAGACCGTGGCCTTCCTGATCATCCGGCGCGACACGATCCTGTACGAGCGGTACTTCAAGGGCTACGACCCGGCGCGCATACATCCCTCGTTCAGCATGGCGAAGAGCGTGATCGGCATGCTGATCGGCCGCGCGATCGCCGACGGCTACATCCGCGATGTGCAGCAGCCCGTGACCGACTTCGTGCCCGAGATGGCGGCCCAAGGATGGGACAGGGTGACCCTGGAGCATGTGCTGCAGATGACCAGCGGCATGGCCTTCAACGAGAGCTACGTGAACCCCTTCGGCACGGCGGCCAAGTTCTATTACGGCAAACGCTTGGAGAAGAACACGATCAAGCTCGGTCTGGAACGCGCGCCCGGCACCGAATTCCACTACATGAGCGGCAACAGCCAGCTGCTAGGCCTGATCCTGCAACGTGCGCTCCGCGCCAAAGGTGATCAGCGCACGGTGACGGCCTACCTGCACGACAAGTTGTGGCAGCCGCTGGGCATGGAGTTCGACGGTTCGTGGAGCATCGACCGGAGGAAGGACGGCATCGAAAAAACCTTCTGCTGCTTGAACGCACCCGCCCGCGACTTCGCCAAGCTGGGCTCGTTGATGCTGCACAAGGGCGAATGGCACGGCCGCCAGCTGGTGCCCGCCGACTGGGTGGAGCGCAGCACACGGGTGGATACCGGGCGGGGCGGCGCTTCCTACTACCAGTACCAATTCTGGCTGCCATCGCAGGAAGGCGACTACATGATGCAGGGCATCCTGGGCCAGTTCGTGTACGTGGACCCCACGCGTGAGCTGGTGATCGCCTGGGCCGGAACCACGGCGACGTGAGCTGGCCGCAGGTCTTCCGCATGCTGGCGCGGCGGTACGACACCGTGGCAGGGTGACGTACTTTCGGGAACATGCGCGCGCTCCTTTCCCCTTGGCTTTTCTTCTGTTGCGTGGCAGCCAGCGCCCAGCTCTGGCAGCAGATGCCGGACTTTCCCGGCGCCCCGCGGGATGATGCGGCATCGTTCCATTTGCATGGCATGTACAGTTACGTGGGCACCGGGCGCGACACCGCCTTCGCGTACCGCAACGACTGGTACGTCTTCGACATGGGGAGCCAGACATGGGCGGAAGCCCCGACGCTGCCGGCAAGCGGACGGCAATACTGCAGCGGGTTCACGCTGGGCAATGGGAGCGTCGGCTTCCTGTTCGGCGGCACGGGCGAGAACGGTCCCCTGAACGAATTGTGGCGCTTCGATGGCTTCACCCAGGCATGGACGCAGGCGGCTTCGCTGCCCGGTCCGGGACGCTACGCCTGTACCGTGATCACCACGATCGATCAGGCATATGTATGCGGCGGCCTGCTTGCCGGTGGCACGCCCACGAACGAAGTATGGCGCTACGACAACATCACGAACGCATGGACGCAGATGGCGCCCTTCCCCGGTACACCGAGGCACCGCGCCGCAGGCATGGGCTTGTTCCTGATCGGCGGGGCCGATGTGGACTACCAGGCCCTCAGCGATGTGTTCGAATACGACCCGAGCAACGACACGTGGAGCCAGCGGCCCGACCTTCCGCAGCCGCGGTTCGGTGCCGTGGCCATCGAGGGCGTTCTGGTCGGTGGTGCGAGCTCGTTGACCGACTTCCACGCGGATGTGTGCATTCAGAACTGGCAGACCGACGTGTGGAGCGTAGGCCAGCAGTCATTCCCGGGCGGACCACGGCGCGGTGCGGTAGCCGCGCACTTTTCTCTCATGGCCGACGTATGCATCGTTTATCTCGGTACCGGACTGAACGGCACCACACGCTACAATGATTGGTGGCGCATGGCATGCCCCTTCACCTCGATCGGCGAAGTGGAGGGCGGCGCTATCACCGTCCTCCCCAACCCTGCCACCGGCCACGTGACCGCATCCCTTCCTGCCAACTGGTCCACCGCAGCATTCCGCATCCACGATGCCATCGGTCGTGTGGTCCGCACCGGCACAAGGGGATCGAGCGAGGCCATCCCCGTAAGCGATCTCGCTGCAGGACGGTACACGTTGGTCGTGGAGCATGCCGGACGTTCGCTCCGCGCCCCCTTCATCAAACTCCCCTGATGCCGTTCATCGAACCCGCGTTGGAGGTGTATGCCGAGCGCCATGGCGGCCCCGAGCCGGCCTACCTGCAACAACTCGCCTCGGAGACCAAGGCCCGGGTGCACGCCCCGGAGATGCTCAGCGGCCACCTGCAAGGCCGCTTCCTCAGCATGCTCAGCCATCTCGTGCGGCCCTTGATCGCCGTGGAGATCGGCACGTACACGGGCTACAGCGCGCTGTGCCTTGCCGAAGGACTGGCACCCGGCGGCATGCTCCACACGATCGACATCGATGTGCAGAACCAGGAGCTGGTGTCGCACTACGTCCGCCTGGCTGGCATGGAAGACCGGATCACACGGCACTACGGGCCGGCATTGACCATCATCCCGCAGCTACCCACGCCCTTCGACCTCGTGTTCATCGACGCGGACAAGCCCAACTACCCGAACTACTTCGATGCCGTGATCGACCGCGTGCGGCCCGGTGGCCTGATCATCGCCGACAATGTGCTGTGGAGCGGCCGCGTGCTGCGTCCCGGCCCCGATGCCGAGGAGACCACCGCGGCCATCGTGGCCTACAACACCAAGGTGCTGAACGACCCGCGTGTGGAGCAGGTACTCGTGCCCCTGCGCGATGGGCTGCTGGTGGCGCGGAGGAAGTGAGGCCGCCCCGCTATCTTGGTCCGCCGCCATGATCGACCTACGCAGTGATACCGTGACGCGCCCCACGGCGGGCATGCGCGAGGCCATGTCGCGCGCCGAGGTGGGCGACGACGTGTTCGGCGAGGACCCCACGGTGAATGCGCTGGAAGACCGGATGGCCGCGCTCTTCGGGCATGAGGCCGCGCTGTTCTGCGCCAGCGGCACCATGACCAACCAGATCGCCGTGAACGTGCACACGCGGCCGGGCGACGAGGTGATCGGCGACGAGGGCATGCACATCTACCGCTATGAGGGCGGTGGCTTGATGGCGAACAGCGGCTGCAGCGTGAAATTGCTCACGGGCGATCGCGGTCGCTTCACCGCCACGCAGGTGGCCGACGCGATCAACGACCCCGCCAACCCGCACCTTGCATGCTCCCGCCTGGTGAACCTGGAGAACACCGCCAACCGGGGAGGCGGCAGCGTGTGGGACATCGCCGAGGTGCGCCGCATCCGCGCGGTGTGCGATACGCACGGGCTGGCACTGCACATGGACGGTGCACGCATCTTCAACGCCATGGCCGTGGACGGCACCACGCCCGCGCAATGGGGCGCCCTGTGCCATTCGATCTCGATCTGCCTCAGCAAGGGGCTCGGCGCACCGGTGGGCAGCGTGCTCACGGGATCGCGGGCGTTCATCGCGCAGGCACGGCGCGTGCGCAAGCGTTTCGGTGGCGGCATGCGGCAGGCGGGCGTGCTCGCGGCGGCCGGGCTGTACGCACTGGACCACAACGTGTCGCGGTTGGTGGACGACCATGCGCGGGCGCAACGGCTGGGTGCCGCACTGGCCGGGCAGCCCTACGTGGAGGGCGTGCTGCCGGTGGAGACCAACATCGTGGTGGCCCGCCTGAGGGACGGCATGAGCATGGACGGCTTTCTTGCACAACTTCGCCAGCGCGAGATCCTGGCCGTGGCCTTCGGGCCGGGCATGGTGCGCATGGTGACCCACCTCGATGTGGACGATGCGGCCATCGACCGCACCGTGGAGGCATTGGCAACGATCCGAACATGAAGCGACACCTTGCCCTGCTCGCCCTGCTGATGGCCGGCTGCGCGGCGCCGCAATACCTGCACAAGGGTGTGCATGACGGCGTGGAGCTCGCCTACCGCTGGAACCATCCGCCCGGCAAGCCGAGCGAGCTGTTGGTGCGCATGAGGAACACCACCGAGGCCGACCGCGAGGTGCACCTCACCATCGACCTGTACTACCAGGGGCGCACCGTGGAGACCTTGACGGCCGACACCTGCATCAAGGCTGGAAGAACGATGAACGGCAAGCTCAACGGCATCTATTTCGTCCCGACCCGACTGACCACCGAGCAGATCAAGAGCGGCGACGCGGTGGCCGAGATGACACGCACCGAAGTAGTGGCGGCCACATGCGAATGAAGGAACGGACGAACACCGACCGCTGGCTGCTGGTGGGCGTGCTGTCGGCGTTGACGGGCATGCTCGTCCTGGTGGCGTCGGCCTTCATCCAGCTCAAGGATTTCGATCGCCGGATCGTGGACCGCGACCTGGGCACCACCCAGCAATTGCTGCGCTACCGGCTCGATCGCCTGGTGAACGAGCTGTCCACCGATCTGGCGGAGGAGGCCGCCGCCATCGCCATGATGGACACGATCCATACCGACGCCCTGTTCGCGCGCTGGCGCCCACTGCTCGCGGCCCAATGGCCCATCGTCGCTCTGCGCCTGGCCGACGAGCGCGGCAACGAGACCGCCCTGCTGCGTGGGCCCGACTCGTTGACCGTGAGCGTGGTCACCTCGGGCAACGGGCATACGGCCAATGGGGCCGTTGCCGGAAACAGGTACGACCCACGCAAGCAGGCCTGGTTCAGCAAGGCCCTGGAGGAGGCACGCGGGCAACCGGTGTGGCACCTGGACGGTGACGAGGGCGACATACGTCATCGGCTCCAACTCTCCCTGCTCATCCGCGGCAGGCGCACATCGGACCCCTACCACGTGATCGCCGCCGAGGTGGACCTCGAGCGGACCCATTGGCTCGAGATGCGCTACGCTCCACTGGACCGCGCCGGCACCATGCTGCTCAATGGGGACGGTCAGCCCCTGCTGCTTGACGGTCCCGACCTGCCCGGTGACAGCATAGGCCCGGCGGCCGCCGCGATGCATGCTTGGAACGCCGACCGCACCCGCTGGCCCTTCGCGCTCGAACACAACGGCGAGGAGTACCGTGCATCGATCACCGCGTACACAGCCAACGGCATGACCCTGTACACCGGCTGCGTGCTGGCCGTGAGCACGGTGTCTGAATGGACGCGCTCCGGCCGTGCCATCGTTTGGACCGGCGTAGGCCTGGTGGTGGTGCTGTCCATCCTGCTGATGTGGGCCTGGCAGCGGAGCCGGGAGGCCGATCAGCGCCTGCGCCGCCAAGCGAAACGCAGTCGTTCGCAGGAACGCAAGCTCGTGAAGGCCCTCGGCGAACGCGAGGTGTTGAACCGCGAGGTGCACCACCGCGTGAAGAACAACCTGCAGGTGGTGAGCAGCCTGCTCAACCTGCAATCGAGCCGACTGGAGGACGGGCCGGTGCGGAACGAATTCCTGCGCGGCAAACAACGCATCGACACCATCGCGCTGGTGCACCACAAGCTCTACAGCTCCGACGACCTGCGCAATGTGGACCTCAACGCCTTCATCAACGGGCTGATCGAGGGGCTCGCCGCCATGCACAAACCGCAGCACACCGCGATCAGCCACGAGGTGAACACCGGCAACCTGCACACCGACCAGGACACCGCGATCGAGCTGGGCATCATCGTATGCGAGCTGGTGGCCAACGCCTACCAGCACGCCTTCCCTCATGCCACCGGCGGACACATCGACATACTCGTGCAGCACGTGGAAGGCGACCTGTACCGGCTGGTGGTGAAGGACAACGGCCGCGGCCTTCCCGACGGCTATGCCCAGGGCAGGACCAAGATGGGCCTTGAGATCGTGGAGGCCATGGCCGAACAACTCGACGGCTCCTTCCACATGCACAGCAACGGCGGCGTCACTTTCGAGGTGTTGTTCCGCATGCAACCCGACAAGACGCTGCCGGACGTGTGATCGCCCTACGGCAGCACTTCGATCCACACAGGGCCGGGCCGCTCATCGTACCGCACACCGGTAAGCACCTGCACGGCCTGTACGCCCTTCCCCAGCAGGTACGCACGCACCGTGGCGGCACGCTCCTCGGCAAGGCGCACACCACGCCCATCGGTGCCCACCAAGCCGTACACCGCCACACGCAGAGCGGGCATGGCGGCCACCTGCTGCGCGAGCGGATCGAGGATCGCACGCTGATCAACGGGCAACGTACTTCCCCCATCGAAGCGCACCGATATGCATCCGTCCATGCTGCCGGGCAATTCCCAGGTGTGGCCGACTTCCCGACGCTCCTGCATCTCCACGCGCAGGTCGGCCAAGGCATCCTCCAGATCGCGGACACGTTCCGCAAGAGCGGCCACCTGGCGCATGTCCTCGATCGCGGCGAGGCCGTCGTTGATGGCGGCCAGCTCGGCCTGCAGGCGGTCGCGCTTGCGCACACGCGGCCCAACGCCACCTTTCGGCCGTGAAGCATCGCCCGCCCGCACGGTGGTGTTGATCGGGAGCATGGTGATCATCGGCGCGTCCACCGAAGGCAATGCTTCAACATCGAGACCGAGGTCCAACGCGCACATGAAGTTGTCGGCGTCGAACACGGTGCCGCATGTGGAGGGGATCGGGTAACTGGTGCGCGGATCGGGCGCGTCGCCCCACACGGGCACATCGGCCAGAGCGATCAGATCGGCGCGCAACTGCCGGTCCAGTTCAGCACGCTGGGCCTGAAGCACACGGTAGATCACCAGGTACTTGTCCTGTGCACCGCTGCGCACCGAGGAGAGCAGGGCCACGGAGCTCCAGTCCAGCTGGGTGAAGCGCACGAGCTGGGCGGTGGTGGCCGACGAAAGCGTGATGCCCTCGGTCCCGAAGGCTTGTGAGGCGGCCGCGATCATGGCGTTCATCTCACCGGCCATGGCCAAGGCGGGGACAGCGGTGGACACGCCGGTGCGGGTATAGCGCAGCCGGGCATCCAGGTAGGCGCCCATGCCCACCTCCAGCACACGGTCCAGCATCAGGCGGTGGCTTTCATCCGCAGCAACACCCTGTCGCACTTCAACAAGTGGATCCGCACCGGACACTTCGCGCCACACCACCTCCACAGCGGTCACTTCACCGCCATCACGCGGCAGCAGCGCCTGCACCGTGATCACCGGCCCCTCGCTCGAGGCGGTGATGCGCAGGTCGTCGACCATGCCGCCCGCCCACAGCGGAAGGGAGCAGACCGTGCAGACCACGGCAAGGACGGAGCATCGACGCGCGCTCATGACCTTGCAGTGAGCATGGCCAATTGACGGCGTTCACGTGCCCAGCGGAAGGCATCGGCACGCCAGGTGAACACCCGGAAGGGCACGGAGGTGGCCTGCATGCGTTTGAACAATTCGCCCTGTGCGCGGCCCGGATGACCGATCGCGACGAAGGCGATCGCATGCCGATGGGCACGGCAGGCACGACGCAGCAGGCGCCATCCATCGTCCCCCACAGCGACATCGTCCGGACACTCGATCAGCACGGGCCTCGTCCCCGATGTGTCCATGGCCGTCACCAAGCGGATCAGCTCCTTGATGCCGGCGGTGCCCATGCGCATCCGCTTCGCCAGCACCAGGTGCAGCACATCCTCCTCGAGCCAGAGTTCGAACGGACTTCCGAAAGCAGGTCTTTGCCAGGGCATGGCCGAAAGGAAGGCACGAAGCAGCGGCTCCGGCGCAGCTGAACGGCCGCGATCTCAACAGCAGCGTGCGAACAACGCTATCGCGTGCCGGGCGCCGGAGCGATCACCTCGGGCACCACCTGGCCGATGCAGGCGTCGGGCATGGTCATACCCACGATCGCGCTCACCGTGGCGGCCACATCGGTGATGTGCGTGCGGCGCAGCACCTCGCCTTGGCGTACGCCGCGACCGATGAAGATCACGGGTACATGCGTGTCGTAGTTCCACACCGATCCATGGTCGGTGCCTTGGCGCACCATGCCAGGCCAGGCGGGCAGGTGGCCCGGCCGCAGCATGAAGCACACATCGCCACCGCGTGCGGGCATGAAGCCCCGCTGCAGCATGGCGGCACGTTCGGAGGGCTGCGCGTCGCGCATGAGGTCCGTCGCGGTGAAGGCATCGGCCACGCCGGGGAAGTCACGGCCCGCCTCGGCCGCCACGCGCTGCACCTCGGCACGGTCCAGTTGCCGGGCCACGATCAGCGAGTCATTGAGGTAGAGGTATTCCTTCACCCGCTTGCGCACCCATTTGCCCGGACCGAACCGGGTGGTGAGCGCCGCCTCTACCGTGGCCACCAGATCGGCCATTTCCACGTAGCCCGCGCTGGCCTTGCGGTCCTTCAGGTATTCCGGCACGTCCACGGCGGCGTGGTCGGCGGTGAGGAAGAGCGTGTAGCGGTCCCTGCCCACGCGCCTGTCCAGTTCCTTCAGCAGCCGCTCCAGCTCACGGTCGAGGCGCAGGTACATGTCCTCCACCTCCAGCGAGCGCGGCCCCATCTCGTGACCGAGCTCGTCGGTGGCGCCATAGCTGATGGCCAGCAGATCGGTGATGTCGTCCTGCCCCATGCCTTCGCCTTCCAACGCGGCGAGGGCCAGCTCGGTGGTGATGCGCAACGCTCCCGGCACCCCCCTGATCAACCAGGGGCTCTTGTTGCTCGCGGCATAGGCGGCGGCGATGTCCAGGGGCAGGGTGGCGCGTGTGGCACCGGGCAGCGGCGACTCGTACGGGTTGTCGTCGGGCAGCACCTGGTGGTAACGCTCACGCGGAAGCAGCAGGTCCCAGGTGGTGCTGAGCTGTTCGGCCACGAGCCCACGTGCATTGAAGGCGCGCAGCCATCCCGGCAATTCGCTCCGGTACCAGGTGCTGGTGGCGAAGGAGCCGGCCTCGTCGTCGAAGAACCAGTAGGCGGCATCGCCTGTGCGGCCCATGGGAAGAATGGCGCCACGGTCCTTGAAGGCCACGCCCACCGTGATCGAACGCCCGTCGGTGCGGCGTTCCAGCTCGTCGGCGATGGTGCTGCTCAGCAGGTTCAGCGGTGAGCGCTGGGAGCGCGGGCCATCCACCTCCACCCCGCGCACGTTGTCGTCCTGCACACAGTTCATCATCTTCCCTGTCGAGCGGATGAACATGTCGTTCATCATGATGCCGTGGTCGCGCGGCGTGGTGCCGGTGTAGATGCTGGCATGGCCGGGCCCGGTATGGGTGAGCGCGTAGTTGTAGTGCGCGTCGCGTTGGAAGGAACCCTCGCGCAGCAAACGCTTGAAGCCGCCTTCACCGAAGTTGTCCCAGTACCGGTATATGTAATCGGCGCGCATCTGGTCCACCACGATGCCCACCAACAGGCGCGGCGGGTCCTGCCACACGGGCTGTTGCGCCACGGCGGAGGAACAGACCAGGATGCAGGCGAACAGGGAACGAACGAGCGGTGCGCTGGGGAACATCACGACGGGGTGCGGGTGAGGAAATGGAAGAACAGGACGCCGGGTACGAGGGTGACCAGGACGTTGAGCACGACGAAACCGTGGAGCCCTTCGCGCAGCAACTGATGGTTCTCCAGGCTGAAGGTGCTCATGGTGCTGAAGCCACCGCAGAAGCCCACGGCCAGCAAAGCGTACCAGTGTTCACGACCCGGCTGCAGCACCTGCCAGCGCATCACCAGCCAGGCCAACAGGGCGGTGGCCAGCAGATTGCTCGCGAGCGTGGCCCAGGGGAAGAGCGCGCCGGGTGCGAGCACACGCACGGCTTTCGACAGGGCGAAGCGCACCACGCTTCCGAGCCCTCCACCAACGAAGACGGCCAGCCAGAGGTTCATGACAACGCACCGGCCCGCTTCAATACGGCACGGTGCAGCACAACGAAGATCGCACCAACGAGCGAACCGTAGAGGGCTCCCACGAGCACATCGCCGGGGTAATGCACGCCGAGGTAGATGCGGCTGTAGGCCACCAGCGCGGCCCAGAGGAAGAGCATGGGTGCGGCCCAACGCGGCCTTCCAGCCAACACACCCGTCATGAACGCGGCGATGGTGAAGTGGTTGCTGGCATGGGAGGAAACGAAACCGAACGATCCGCCACAATGCCCGTTCACCACGTGCACCAGTCCTGCCAGATCGGGTTGATGGCAGGGACGCAACCGCTGCACCGTGTTCTTGAACAGAAGCACGGACCCTGAATCGCTGCACCAGATCATGAGCGCGATCACCGGCAATGACCAGCACAGGCCCTTCCAGCCGAAACGCCTGCGCAGCATGAAGAGGAAGAGGACGTAGAGCGGCAACCACACGAGCATCTCGCTCAGGGCGGTCATCAGGCCATCGGCCCAGGGAGCGTGCACACCGTTGATCGCCAGGAAGAGGTCCCGGTCCCAGGCTTCGAGGCGGTGATGCAGGCTCATGCCGTCCATTCCGGGAAGCGACGCTGCTCGGGTGTGGGCTTGTGCAGCAAGGCCCAGAGCTTGTCCTTCAGTTCGTCCAAGCCGATGTGCGCCACGCTGCTGATCAGCACATGGTCCACGTCCTGCGGTAGTTCACGCTTCAGCTGCTCCATCATCTCGGCATCGAGCAGGTCGCATTTGGTGATCGCCAGCAGGCGGTCCTTGTCCAGCAGCTCGGGCGAGTATTCGCGCAGCTCGTTCAACAGCACCTGGTAGTCGTGGGCGATGTCGGCACTGTCGGCCGGGATCATGAACAGCAGCACGCTGTTGCGCTCGATGTGGCGCAGGAAACGCAGACCGAGCCCCCTGCCTTCGTGGGCCCCTTCGATGATGCCGGGGATGTCGGCCATGACGAAGCTCTGGTGGTCGCGGTAGGGCACGATGCCCAGGTTGGGCGTAAGGGTGGTGAACGGGTAATCGGCCACCTTGGGCTTGGCCGCGGTGATCACGCTCAGCAGGGTGCTCTTGCCCGCGTTGGGGAAACCCACCAGGCCCACATCGGCGAGCACCTTCAGCTCCATCACCACCCACTTCTCGATGCCGGGTTCGCCGGGCTGGGCATAGCGCGGTGTCTGGTTGGTGGGGCTCTTGAAGTGCTGGTTGCCCAGGCCGCCGCGTCCGCCGGGGAAAAGGATGTGCTCCTCGCCGTGCCTGGTCACCTCGCACAGCTGTTCGCCGGTCTCGTCATCCTTCACCACGGTGCCCAGGGGCAGCTCGATCACCACGTCCCTGCCCGCCGCGCCACTGCTTTGGTTGCTGCCTCCCGCCTCGCCATCGCCGGCGATCACGTGCTTGGTGTACCGCAGATGCAGGAGCGTCCAGAGCTGGGCATTGCCGCGCACGATGATGTGGCCCCCGCGCCCGCCGTCACCGCCATCGGGACCGCCCTTGGGCATGTATTTCTCGCGCCGCAGGTGGCTGCTGCCCTTGCCGCCCTTGCCCGAGCGGCACTCGATGCGGATGTGATCGATGAAGTTCATGGCCTCGGAACAGCGACGGTCTCGTTGAAGGTCGTCAGGATCGGACCGCTCTCGCGACCCGCATCACCTACCCGATCGCCTCGACCAGGCGCGCGGTGATCTCGTGGATCTCGCCCACGCCGTCGACCCCCTTGAACTTGCCTTGCGCGCCGTAGTAGTCCTTCAGCGGAGCGGTCTTCTTCTCGTACTCCTTGATGCGGTTGCGGATCACGGCCTCGTCCTGGTCGTCGGCACGGCCGCTGGTGGCCCCGCGCCCGAGCAGACGTTTCACGAGCTCCTGCTCCGGCACTTCCAAAGCGAGCATGGCCACGATCGGTTGTCCCTTGTGGTCCAGCATCACGTCCAGCGCTTCGGCCTGCGCCTTGGTGCGCGGGAATCCATCGAAGATGAAGCCCTTGGCATCGTGGTGCGCCTCGATCTTGTTGCGGATCATGCCGATCACCACCTCATCGGGCACCAGTTCGCCCACGTCCATCAGTTCCTTGGCCCTCAGGCCGAGTTCTGTCTCTTCCTTGATCTCGGCGCGCAGCAGGTCGCCGGTGCTCAGGTGCACCAGGCCGTAGTGCTGGATCAGGAACGTGCTTTGGGTACCCTTGCCGGCACCGGGAGGGCCGAACAGGACGATGTTGAGCTTCTTCATGATGTTGGTCCGGTGATCCTGTAAATGCCGGTCAGGTTACGGCCCAGCCCGTCGTGGTCCAGGCCCGATCCCACCACGAACACATTGGGGATCCTGATGGCGACATGCTCGATCGGCATGTCGTGCTTGTATGCATCGGGTTTGAACAGCAGCGCGGCGATGCTGATGCTGGCCGGCCGCAGGTGGGCGAGGGCGTCGAGGATGTGGCGCACGGTGTTGCCGGTGTCCACGATATCCTCCAGCACCACCACATGGCGCCCCTCGATCCGCTCGTTCAGGCCGATCAGGTCGAGCACGTGCCCTGTGCTGCTGGTGCCGTGGTAACTGGCCACCTTCACGAAGGTGATCTCGCACTCGATCGGCAGGCGCTTGAGCAGCTCGGTGGCGAAGTAGAAGGCGCCGTTGAGCACGCCGATGAAGAGCGGACGCTTGCCCTCATACTTCACCCGCATCTCGTCGGCAAGCCGCTGCACTGCCTGGTCCACCTCTTCCTCGGTGATGAACTGCTCAAAAGAGAGGTCGTGCAGACGTACACTGTTCATTCGGTCGTCGCATCCGCGGAACAGGTCCCGACGCGAGGCGCGAAGGTAGGGATCGGCGCACGAGCCACCATCCGGCGGCCCACCGCATGCTGCCACTCCGGAACGCGGCTGCGGAGCACCCGGGACCCGCGCACACTGCCACTTCGAAGGTCGGGCACACGTGGCGCGGGGGCCCAGGCCATCCAAAGTCTCACCGATGCCCGTCGGTGCCACTGGTGCGACCCCGGGGGCGCGGTCGCATTGCTTCGCTCCACTCCCGATACCTCCCATCGCCCGGAGTGCCGTCGCGCCTGGCAAGGTGTCCCTCCTTCCCCTCCCCACCACCGATCGTTCTTGATGCGGATCAAGTGAGCGTGCCGATCAGGGCGGGTACGTTTGCACCATGGCATCCCTCGACACACGTGACCTGATCGGCCAACTGCAGGCCGCGTTGCGCGAACAGATCGCCCATGCGGAACGGTTGCGCGAACTGCCGTTGGAGGTGTTGCAACGTCGCCCCGCGCCCGATCGCTGGAGCGTGCTGGAGGTGATCTCGCACATGAACCTGAGCAGCGGGCATTACCACCGCCACCTGGAACGCATCTACGCCGACGAGAACAACAGGCTGCGCTTCCGCACCACGTTCACACCCGGCTTCTGGGGCGAACGCATGACACGCTCCATGGCCCCGCGGTCCGATCGCTCCATCGGTTGGAAGATGCGCACGCTGCGCATGTTCGAACCGCGCACGGCGAACACCGAGGGCCTGCCCACGCTCGACACGTTCGTGCGCATGTGCCACGGGCTCGTGGGCCTGCTGGAGCGCGCGCGCGCACGCGGCATTGAAGGCGAGAAGGTGGTGAGCTCGATCGGACCCATGCTCCGCTTCAAGCCGGGCGATGCGTTCCGCTTCGCGGTGGGGCACCAGCAACGGCACATGCTCCAGATCGAACGCACCCTGGAAGCCCTGGGCGCCGTCTCCACAAGTAGGATCGGGGAGCCTACCGCACCCGCTCGCCTGCGACGAAAGTGGCCAACACCTTCACCTTGCGCAGTCCACCGGGATCGGTCTTGAGCAGATCGCGGTCCAGCACCACCAGGTCGGCGAACTTGCCCTGCTCCAAGCTTCCCACCTCGTTCTCGGTGAAGCTGGCTATGGCGTTCCAGATCGTCATGCCGCGCAGCGCATCGGCGCGCGACAATGCGTTCTCCATGTGATAGCCGCCCTCGGGCCATCCGTTCGCATCCTGGCGCAACACCGCGCTGCGGAAGGTCTGCAGCGGATCGATGCCTTCCACCGGAAAGTCGGTGCCCAGGGCGAGCAGGCCCATGGTGCGCCGCAGGTCCTCGTAGGCATAGGCGTGCGCGATGCGCTCGGGCCCCAGTCGCTCGCCCGCCCAAGGGCCATCGCTCGTGGCATGGGTGGGCTGTACGCTCGGTATGATGCTGAAGGCCGCGAACTTGGCCCGATCGTCGGGGCTCACCACCTGCGCATGCTCGATGCGCCAGCGCCGATCGTTGGTGCCGCCGAGCACTTCCGCATATACATCGAGCAGCAGCTTGTTGGCGCTGTCGCCGATGCAGTGCGTGTTCATCTGGAAGTCGTGCGCCTTGCACCACGCGGCCACCTCGGCGAAATGTTCGCGCGTGGCGAGCTGCAGACCATGATGTCCGTGCTGGTCGTGGTAGGGCGCCTTCAACAAGGCACCGCGCGACCCGAGGGCGCCATCGGCGTACACCTTCACACTGCGCACCTTCAGCCGTTCATCGGCGATGGCACCGTGCCGGGCGAAGTGGGCCAGGTTCGCGCGGTCGTCGGCCACCATGGCATAGACGCGCATCTTGAGCGCGCCTTCCTGCTGCATGCGCCGGACCAGTGCGATGCTGCCCGTGTCGAGCCCGGCATCGCACACCATGGTGAGGCCTGCGGCGAAACAGTCGCGTTGCGCATCGAGCAGGGCCTGCCGCTTGGTGGCCTCGTCGGCCTGATCGAAGATGCTCTGGAACACCGACACGGCATTGTCCACCAGCAATCCGGTGAACCGGCCGTCGCGCCGTACCATCAGGCCGCCTTCGATCGAAGCCGAGGGGTCCAGCCCCACGCGGTCCATGGCCGCCTGGTTCACCACCGCGGCGTGGCCGTCAACGCGTTGCAGCAGTACGGGGCGGTCGGGGAACAAGGTGTTCAGCGCGGCATTGTCGGGATATTCCTTCACGTCCCAGAGGTTCTGGTCCCAGCCGCGGCCCATGATCCACTCCTTCTCCGGATGGGCGTTGGCGAAGGCTTCGACCCGGCGCAGCACCTCGTCCCATCCGCGCGCGCCGTGCAGGTCCACCTTCTGCTTGTTGAGCCCATAGCCCAGGAAGTGGCAATGGCCATCGATGAAGCCTGGGTAGACCCATCGCCCCTCCGCATCGTACTTCTCCTTCGCCCTGTACTTGTTCAAGATCTGCCGTTCGGGGCCGAGCTCCACGATGCGACCATCGCGCACGGCCATGGCCTGGAAGGTGCTGCCCGCCTCGTCCATGGTGTGGATCACGGCGTTGTGCACGATCAGGTCGGCCTCCTGCGACCGGTAGCAACCGACGAGCAGGACAAGGGCGGGGAGCAACAGGGTTCTCATGCGGAAATGAAGGGACGTAAGCGCGGCCAGCGGGCGAGCAACCGTTGGTGGTCGAGCACAAGCAACGGCACGATGAAGAGGAAGGGCAGCATCGGTGTGCGGTAGCGCACCAGAGCCCCCATCACCGGCGTGGTCCAGCCGATCACCAGGGCCATGAACACGATGAAGGTCAGCAGGGCCACCACCAGCCCCCTGTCGACCTGACGCCAAGGAAGCCGGTACATGAACAGCACGGCCACCGCCACGATCAGCAACAGGTTCTCCGCGGCCGACAACAGCCCGAGCACGCCCGGCGATGGATGGACGAGCGGCCCCAGGAAGGCGATGTACAGGGCGTAGGGCGCGTGCCGGACGAAGCTGAACGCGGTCGGCTCCAGGCGCGGCGGCACCACGTAGCTGGAGGCGGCCACCGTTTCGGCCAGTCCCACGAAATCGCGCTGCTTGGCGGTGAGCGCCCACAGCACATCAAGGCCCATCAGCACCTGCGCGTTCAACCCGAGCACGATGAAGCCCAGGAGAACGACCATGGAACGCAGCACCAGCGGCACGCGCGGAGCGATACATGCCAGGGCCAGCATGGCCAGGCCGGGAAGGAGACTGGCGATCACATAGAGCTTGAGGTGGAACAGCAGCACACTGGCCCCGGCCATGAGCACGAGGCCACGCGCACGCACCTTCCCCGTGAGCAACTTCCTGAACTGCCAGAGCAGCACACCCATGCCGAAAAAGAGCAGGCTCTCCTTCAACACCCCGCTGGCCCAGAACAGCACCGAGGGCAGCAGGAAGAGGACGATCGCCAGGGCGCGCTCGCGACCGCGCAGCAACCCCACGAAGGCGTGGTACAGCGCCAGCAGGCCGGTGAACGAGAGGAAGGCCGCGGCAACGGTGTGCACATGGAACTCGCCGAAGCTGAGGAAGCGCACCACAGCGTTGAACCGGATGATGGTGTGCGCATCGTTGTGCAGGTTGCTCTCCCATTGGCGGTACCAGTGGTTCATCTTCCGGTAGTACTGCTCGTCGAACCAGGGCGTGTCGTTGCCCACGCTGAAGAGCATGCGGAAGAAGTCCTCCGGCCGATCGCGCAGGGCGTTGAACATCACCGCACTGTCGTCGAAGTACTTGTAGATGTCGGCCGTGGCACGGTCGGTGTACACCCAGGTATAGATGGCCCACAAGGCCATGCCCGTCGCGATCTTCAGCAGGAACAGTCCGGCCACCCAGCGGAACGGCAACCCCGGCACACGGGCATAAAAGGGCATGCGCCGCATGAGGTACAACAGCAGGGCGGCGTAGCCGATGGCGAGGAGGATGCCGGGCATGCGTGGTCCGCGACTTGTGGGAAAGGGTCGGCAAGGTAGCGGCTGCCTCAGGTAAGGGCCGTGCAGGACCGCTGAACAGGCGCCTTTCAAGACCGCTCGGAGCGCTTCCGGGACCCCGGCTATCTTTGCCGCCCTTCAACGCCGCCCGCCCTCTACTGAATGGACCGAAATTCGATCATAGGCTTCACCCTGATAGCCATCATCCTGGGGTTGTACACCTGGTACAGCATGCCCACTGCCGAGCAGCGGGCGCAAATGGAACGGGAGCGGCGCACGCAGGACAGCCTGGCCGCCTTGGTGCTCCAGCGCGAGGAGGTCAAGGAGCAGCAGGTCGCCGAGATGCAGCAGCTACAGATGCCCGTCGACACCCTGCGTGCGGCCGAGGGCGATAGCCTGAACGCCGACAGCCTGCACTCCGTGGCCCTGCAACAGCGCTTCGGTCCCTTCGCCCCTGCGGCCGAAGGCGTGCCCAGCACCCTGGAGATCAGCAACAAGGACCTGCACATCGGGATCAGTACGCACGGCGCCCATCCCGTGTTGATGCGTTTGAAGGAGTACGTGACCCACGCCACCCAGCCCCTGCTGCTGGCCGACCCCGACAGCGGACTGTTCGAGTTCGACTTCTTCCTCGGCAACCTGAAACTGAGCACACGCGACCTGCACTTCATCCCCGAGAAGCTCGATGACCGTTCGCTCCGCCTCCGGGCCCCCACCACCGACCCCGGAAGCTACCTGGAGATCACCTACCGCCTGGACAGCGCCGGTTACTTCCTGCACACGCAGGCCGATCTGGTGGGCATGGGCGCCACACTGGACCCGCGCCGCCTGGTGTTCCGCTGGGATGTGGCCGGCCTGAGCAACGAGAAGTACCGCGACGGCGAGCTGCGCAAGAGCACCGTCTACTACAAGTACTTCAACGACGACCGCGAATACCTGAGCGAGAACGGGGCCGACGAGAAGAAGCTGGTGGGCCGCACCAACTGGGTGGCCTTCAAGCAGGACTTCTTCACCCTGGCCATGATCAGCGACGAGGGCTTCGCCAACGGCTCCGGGATCAGCGTGGTGCCGCTGGAGGCCGCCAGCCATACCAAGCATTTCTCCGCCGAGCTCTTCTTCGACAAGGAGCCTGCCGACAAGGTGAGCATCCCGCTGAAGTTCTACCTCGGGCCCAACCACTACGGCACCCTGCGCCGCACCGAGGTGCCGCAGTTCGAGCGCATCATCGACCTGGGCTGGGGCATCTTCGGCTGGATGAACCGCTGGCTGGTGATCCCCATCTTCAACTGGCTCGACGGCTGGGGCTGGAGCTACGGCATCATCATCCTGGTGCTCACCATCGCCATCAAGGTGCTGCTGATGCCCCTGACCTGGAAGAACTACATCTCCAGCGCCAAGATGCGCGCCCTGAAGCCGGAGATGGACGCGATCAACGAGAAGTACAAGGACGGCGATCCCCTGAAGAAGCAGCAGGCCACCATGGACCTGTACCGCAAGGCGGGGGTGAACCCGGCGAGCGGCTGCCTGCCCATGCTGGTGCAGATGCCCGTGCTCTTCGCCATGTTCAAGTTCTTCCCCAGCAGCATAGAGTTGAGGCAACAGGCCTTCCTATGGGCCGACGACCTGAGCACCTACGACAGCATCGCCAAGCTGCCCTTCTCCATTCCCCTGGGCTATGGCGATCACGTGAGCCTGTTCACCATCCTGATGGCCGCCAGCACCATCATCTACACAGTGATCAACAGCAAGCAGATGCCCAGCCAGCAGGGCATGCCGGGCATGAAGATGATGATGTACATCTTCCCGGTGATGATGCTCTTCTTCATGAACAGCCTGCCCGCCGGCCTGAGCTACTACTACCTGCTGGCCAACGTGATCAGCATCCTGCAGATGACCATGTTCAAGCACCTGTTCGTGAACGAGGAGAAGATCCGCGCCGAACTGCTCAAGAACATGAAGACCCCGAAGAAGAAGAGCCGCTGGCAGCAGCGTCTGGAGGAAATGCAGAAGCAGCAACAGGCTGCCCGCAGGCGCTGATACGGATCGGCACGGGATCCGCAACGAACCGTTCATCACGAGGCCCTACTGCAACCACGAAAGCGTCCCGCGCATGAGAACCTTCCTCCCCTTCCTGACCCTGCTGCCGATCGCCCTGCTGCCCGCGGCCTGCAAGAACAACCAGAAGGCCGCCGGGGCCGCGGCGCCCTCCCCCGCCACCGAGCAGGTGGGCGTCACCACACTTGGCGGGCCCACCGCGGCCGACTCGCTGGTGTTCATGCTGCAGCGCACCCACTGCTTCGGCCGTTGCCCGGTGTACAAGATCGAGGTGTTCCGCAGCGGCCATGCCACCTACGACGGTGTGCTGAACGTGGAGAGGCTCGGCCAGCACCGGGGACGCGTGTCGCTCGATGTGCTGAACGAGCTGGTGCAGCGCGCCGACTCCATCGGTTTCAGCCAGATGCCCGATGCCTACGACGCCGACGTGACCGACCTGCCGAGCAGCATCGTGCGCGTGGTGGCCAACGGGTACGACAAGCAGGTGAAGGCCCGCGTGGGCACCCCGCAGCGCCTGCGCCTGTTCGTGGAGCACGCCGAAAGCCTGCTGCTCCCCTTGGACTGGCAGCCGGTGGAACAGGACCACTGAGCGCCCTGTAGCCAGTGCAGGATCCGTGCGACACCCCGCTCGCGGTCCGTCCCAGCCACAGCCCCCCCTCTCCCCGAGGCTGCTACCTTTGACGCCCCTTCATGCAGCCGCCGTGCACCCAGGCGGCCGAACATCAACGCAATGATCAAACGCACCCTTTCGCTCTGCACCGCCCTGCTGCTGGTGCTTTTCGCCAACGCCCACGAGGGCATGTGGCTGCTCAACAAGCTGAAACAGATCAACGAGGCCGAGATGCAGAAGCTCGGTTTCAAGCTCACCGCCGAGGACATCTACGACATCAACCGCAGCGGCCTGAAGGACGCCGTGGTGCGCCTGGGAGGCGGTTTCTGCACCGGCGAGATGGTCAGCGCGGAGGGCCTGCTCCTCACCAACCACCACTGCGGCTACGACGCCATCCAGAACCTGAGCTCGGTGGAGCATGACTACCTCACCGACGGCTTCTGGGCCAAGACACGCCAGGAGGAGCTCCCGGCCGGCTTCAACGTGAGCTTCCTGCAGCGCATCGAGGACGTGACCGACAAGGTGATGGCCCGGCTGAAGGACGGCATGACCGAGGACGAGCGCAACGCCGCGATTCAGGAGGTGTCCGCCGAGCTGAAGGCGGGCGTGGGCAAGGAGAACGGCATCAGCGCCGACTTCAAGGCCATGTTCGAGGGCAACGAGTTCTACCTCTTCGTGTACAAGACCTACCGCGATGTGCGCCTGGTGGGCACCCCGCCCAGCGCCATCGGCAAGTTCGGTGGCGACACCGACAACTGGATGTGGCCCCGCCACACCGGCGACTTCAGCCTGTTCCGCGTGTACGCCGGCCCCGACGGTGAACCCGCCGATCCCAGCGATGCGAACGTCCCCTACAAGCCCAAGTGGCACTTCCCCATCAGCCTCGATGGCGTGCAGGAAGGCGACTTCGCCATGGTGATGGGCTACCCCGGCAGCACCGACCGTTTTCTGAGCAGCCACGGCGTGAAGCTTGCCCTGGACGTGGAACAGCCCACCCGGGTGAAGATCCGTCGCGCCAAGCTCGACATCTACGACGAGCACATGAGCGCCGATAACGCCGTGCGCATCAAGTACGCCAGCAAGCACGCCCAGGTGAGCAACTACTGGAAGTACTTCATCGGTCAGCAGCGCGGTCTGAAGCGCCTGAAGGTGTACGACAAGAAGAAGGCCCAGGAGGATGAGCTGATGGCCTGGGTGAACGCCGACGCCGACCGCAAGGCGAAGTACGGTGAGGTGATCTCGCTGCTGGAGAAGGGCTATGCCGACCGCAGCAAGTACGAACTGGCCATGACCTACATGCAGGAGGCGGCCTTCGGCAGCGAAGTGGTGCTCCTCGGCCTGCGTCTCCGTGGCCTTCAGGCGCAACTGCAGTCCGACCCGAAGGACGCCGCCAAGGTGGGCGCCGCCGTGGCCGCCGTACAGGCCGCGACCGAGGACTTCTGGAAGGATTACGAGCCCGCGATCGACCAGCAGGTGACCGCCACCATGTTCCGCATGATGAACGAAGAGGTGCCCGCCGACCTGCTGCCCGACGTGATCAAGACCGTGCGCACCAAGTACAAGAGCAACTTCGACGCCTGGGCCAAGGCGCTGTTCAACACGAGCATCCTCACCGACCGCAAGCGCCTTGACGCCTTCCTGGCCAAGCCCTCGCTGAAGGTACTGGAGAAGGACATGGGCATGCAGTTGATGCAGAGCTGCCTGGACCACTACCGCGGCAAGCTCGGTCCTGCCGTGGGCGCGAGCGAAAGCGACATCGCGAAGGGTTACCGCCTGATGGTGGCCGCCATGCGTGAGAAGGACCCCGCCAAGGCCTGGTACCCCAACGCCAACAGCACCATGCGCCTGAGCTACGGCACGGTGAACAGCTATGTGCCCATGGACGGCGGCTTCTATGCGCACCAGACCACCCACCGAGGCATCCTGGAGAAGGAGGACCCCACCAACGACGAGTTCATCGTGCCGACGCGCCAGAAGGAATTGCTGCTGAAGAAGGACTTCGGCCGTTACGCCGACAAGAACGGCGACCTGATCCTGTGCTTCATCAGCGGCAACGACATCACCGGCGGCAACAGCGGTAGCCCGGTGATCAACGGCCGTGGTGAACTGATCGGCATCGCCTTCGATGGCAACTGGGAGGCCATGAGCGGCGACATCGCCTTCGAGCCCGAGCTGCAGCGCATGATCAGCGTCGACATCCGTTATGTGCTGTGGACCATCGACAAGTTCGCCGGTGCCGGTCACCTGGTGGACGAAATGACCCTCGTGCAAGGTACGCGCGAGACCAGCGCCGTGGACCTGGAGCAGCCCGCGCAGGACGCGCTGGCGCCCAAGGCCGGCCGCTGATCCGACCGAACATCGATCAGGAAGGGGACCCGCAAGGTCCCCTTCCTCGTTACCGGTGCTACCTTGCAGGGCATGGCCTCGCCCCGCCTTCTCGATGTGTTGCCGGAACTGGTCCGCGAAGGACTGATCACGGCCGAGCAAAGCGAACGCATACGCGCGCGCTACCCGATGCCCACGGCCACCGGCCGCGGCGACCGTACCATCTTCCTCTTCGGCATTCTGGGCGCGCTGCTGATCGGACTGGGCGTGATCCTGGTCGTGGCGCACAACTGGGATGACCTTCAGCGATGGGCCCGCACGGCGCTCGTCTTCCTGCTCGTGATGGTGGGCCAGGCCCTGGTGGTCTTCGCCATGCAGCGGAGACGGGGCGTTGCGGCCTGGCGCGAAGGCAGCGCGCTGGTACTGGCCTGCGCCTTATGTGCCGCCGTGGCCCTGCTCAGCCAGATCCACCACATCAACGGCGAGATGGAGAGCTACCTGCTGTTGTGCAGCCTGCTGGTACTGCCACTGCTGTACGTACCAGGGTCGCTCCTTGCCACCATCGGCTACCTCGCCATGATCACCTGGTACGGGGCGCTGGTGGCGGACGATCGCTGGGCCGGTCGTCCCTGGCTCTTGATCCCGCTGCTGCTCGCCGCAGTGCCCGCCTACCTGCGCGAGGCTCGGAACAACGGCACCGGCGCCGGCTTCTGGTGGCTGAGCCTGGCCATGGCACTGGCGACCGGACTATCCTCACAGTTCTTCTACAACGACTGGAAGATGGACCATGTGCTCGGGCTGATGGCCCTGACATGCCCCTTCACCCTCGTGCCCTGCCTGCACCAGCGGAACGAGCTGCGCACCTGGCCCTGGGCCTTGGTGGGCGGAGCCACCGCGTTGATCACCCTCTTCGTGTTCAGCTACCACACCATGTGGCAGGAGAGCACGCGCTTGAGCGCCCGCGCCACAGGCAGCGACCTGGTGCTCGTGCTCTGCTACGCGGCCGTCGGTTCGGCGGTGTACCTGTGGTCACGAAAGCGGCGGAAGGCGTTGGAGCGCTGGCCCTGGCCCGAGGCCTGGTGGCTCTTCCTGCTGTGCTACGCGGTGGCCTTCTTCTCGCCCATTCTCGCCGCGGTGCTGACGAACCTGGCGCTGCTCGCGGTGGGCGTGGTCACGGTGAAGCACGGGATCGAAAGCGACTCCCTGCGCCGCATGAACGCCGGGCTCGCCACCCTCAGCCTCACCATCCTCCTGCGCTTCTTCGACACCGACCTCAGCTTCGTGCTGCGCGGCCTGGTGTTCATCGCCATCGGCGCTGGCTTCCTGTACATGAACCTGCGCATGGTACGTCGGCGCCAACAGGAACGCCATGAAGCGTAGCACCTTGCTCCTCGTGCTGATGGCCGTCGCCCAGCTCGGCGTGCTGGCTTGGACGATCCTGGGACAGGAACGCATTCTCAAGCAGGGCGAGGTCTTCCTGTTCAAGACCGCGCCCATCGACCCGCGCGACCCTTTCAGGGGCGAGTACGTGCGGCTGGATCTCGAGGCCGAAGAGGGCCCCTGGCCCCATCCCGATACCACGTTGGCCTTTGGTGCGCCGCGCCTTTACGCACGCTTGGGCACCGATGCCGAGGGCTTCGCGCGCATCACCGCATTGCACTTGGAGCCACCGACCGATGGGCCGTACCTCAAGGTGAAGGCCATGTGGTGGGGAGGCGAGGACATCCCCAGGATCATGCTTCCCTTCGACCGCTACTACCTGCAGGAAGGCGACGGTCCGAAGGCCGAGAAGCTGTTGCAGCCGCAGTGGAACAACAGCACCTGGACGGAGGCCCTCCCCGCCCATGCCGTGGTGCGCGTGCTCGATGGCGAGGCCGCGGTGGCCGACCTGATCGTGGACGGAAAGCCGCTGCGCGAATGGTTGGAATGATCCGCGGCCGGTAGGTGTCCGCGGCCGTATCTTCGCCACGTCCCCATGCAGCAGCCCTTCGTCGTCAGCGCCCGCAAGTACCGACCGGCCACCTTCGATACCGTGGTGGGCCAGGAGGCCGTGACCAGCACCCTGAAGAACGCCATCCGCAGCAACCATCTGGCCAGTGCCTTCCTGTTCACCGGTCCGCGCGGGGTGGGCAAGACCACCTGCGCCCGGATCCTGGCGCGCACGATCAACTGCGAGAACCTGGGCGAGGACCTGGTGGCCTGCGGGCAGTGCGCACCGTGCAAGACCTTCGAGGAGGGGCACAGCCTGAACATCTTCGAGCTCGACGCGGCCAGCAACAACAGTGTCGACGACATCCGCAACCTGATCCTGCAAGTGCAGATCGCGCCGCAGGTGGGCATCAAGAAGGTGTACATCATCGACGAGGTGCACATGCTGAGCCCGGCGGCGTTCAACGCCTTCCTGAAAACGCTGGAGGAGCCGCCGAGCTACGCCATATTCATCCTGGCCACCACCGAGAAGCACAAGATCCTGCCCACCATCCTGAGCCGCTGCCAGGTGTTCGACTTCCGGCGCATCACCGTGGCGGACATCGCCCGGCACCTGGCGGGCATCGCGGAGAAGGAAGGCATCGAGGCCGAACCGCAGGCCCTGCACGTGATCGCCCAAAAGGCCGATGGCGGTTTGCGCGACGCGCTCTCGATCTTCGACCAGCTGGTGAGCTACAGCGGCACCACCCTGACCTACCAGGACGTGCTGCAGAACCTGAACGTGCTGGACCACGAGCACTACTTCCGCGTCACCGGCAGCATCATCGACGGCGACCCGGCCGCCGCGCTCGTGGAGTTCAACGCGATCCTGCAACAGGGCTTCGACGGCCACCTGTTCGTGACCGGCCTTGCACGGCACTTCCGCGACCTGCTCGTGAGCCAGGACCCGCGCACCCTGCCCCTGCTGGAGGTGAGCGAGGACCTGACCCAGCGCTACGGCGAACAGGCCAAGGCCGCCAGCTACGACCTGCTGGTGCGCGGGCTCGACCGTCTGGCCCACTGCGACAGCCAGTACAAGATCACCAAGGAGCCCCGCCTGCTGGTGGAGCTCACATTGATCCAGTTGTGCAGGCTGGCTGGCGGCGATGGTCAGCCGGGCGCGAAAGCGCCCAGTGCCGCGGAAAAAAAAAGTCCTGACGTGACCGTTGCGGCGCCAGCGCCTGTCGCTGCGCCCGTACAACCCACCCGTCCCGCCGCTGCCCCGAAGCCAGCGGCGCCGCCTGCGCCGGTGGCCGACAGTGCCGCGTCGTACGTACCGAAACGCAGATTGCCAGGGGCTTTCAGCATCAAATCCACCTTGGCCACCGTGGCCAGTGCCGAGACACCCGTTGTACCCGCCGACACCGAACAGGCCGCCGAGGCCCTGGTCTCCACCAAGGAGGTGAACCATGCCCTGCTGCTGAAGGCTTGGAAGGAATATGCCCTGGAGCAGAAACGACGGATGCGTGACAGCCTGCACGCCACGCTGATGGCCCATGAACCGCGACCTGCGGGTCCGGGACGCATCTCCTTCAGCATCGTGAACGCCGTGCAGGAGAACTACCTGCGCCAGGAAAAACCCGAACTGCTGGGCTACCTGCGCCGCGCGCTCGGCGACCCGGGCCTGGACCTGGAGGTGGTGATCGAGGAGGCCACCGCCGCCGCACGCCCCGTGACCCCGGTTGCCAAGTTCAAGGTGATGGCCGAGAAGAACCCCGCCTTGCTGCTGCTGCGGCAGGAACTGGACCTGGACCTGGGCTAGGGGTAAAGCCAAGTTCCAAGCCTCGAGTCACAAGCTTCGACCGCTGCAGGTCGAAGGACAGGTAGCGACGGACCGATCGAAAGGGCGAAGGCTGAAACCGGCCACCAAGCCCCCACCGTGCAGCAACACCACCGGGTGCTCTGCCAACGGCTACCTTCGCGGCCGGAACAGCCCAGAACAAACGCAAGCGAACCAGACATGGCGAAGATCAAGGTAGCGAACCCCGTAGTGGAGCTCGACGGCGATGAGATGACCCGCATCATCTGGAAATGGATCAAGGACCAGCTCATCCTGCCCTATGTGGAGGTGCCCATCGAGTACTACGACCTGGGGATCGAGAACCGCGACCGCACCGACGACCAGGTGACGGTGGAAAGCGCCAAGGCGATCCTGAAGTACAACGTGGGCATCAAGTGCGCCACGATCACGCCCGATGAGGCTCGTGTGCAGGAGTTCGGCCTGAAGCAGATGTGGAAGAGCCCCAACGGCACCATCCGCAACATCCTCAACGGAACCGTGTTCCGCGAGCCCATCGTGATCCGCAACATCCCCCGCCTGGTGCCGGGCTGGACCCAGCCCATTGTGATCGGTCGCCACGCCTTCGGCGACCAGTACCGCGCCACCGATGCCGTGATCAAGGGTAAAGGCACACTCACCATGACCTTCACGCCCGAGGACGGCGGCGAGCCCGTGACCTGGAACGTGTACGACTTCAAGGGCGATGGCGTGGCCCTGAGCATGTACAACACGGACGAGAGCATCGAAGGCTTCGCCCGCAGCTGCTTCAACCTGGCGCTGAGCAAGAAGTGGCCGCTGTACCTGAGCACCAAGAACACGATCCTGAAGAAGTACGACGGTCGCTTCAAGGACATCTTCCAAGAGGTGTACGAGAAGGACTTCAAGGCCGCGTTCCAAGAGGCCGGCATCACCTACGAGCACCGGCTGATCGACGACATGGTGGCCGCCGCCATGAAGTGGAGCGGCGGGTTCATCTGGGCCTGCAAGAACTACGACGGCGACGTGCAGAGCGACACCGTGGCCCAAGGCTTCGGCTCGCTGGGCCTGATGACCAGCGTGCTGATCACCCCAGACGGCAAGACCATGGAGGCCGAGGCCGCCCACGGCACGGTGACCCGCCACTACCGCCAGCACCAGCAGGGCAAGCCCACCAGCACCAACCCCATCGCGAGCATCTTCGCCTGGACACGTGGTCTGGCCTTCCGCGGCAAGCTCGACGGCAACCAGGCCCTGGTGGATTTCGCCACCACGCTGGAGCAGGTGTGCATCAACACCGTGGAGAGCGGCAGGATGACCAAGGACCTCGCGGTGTGCATCCACGGCGACAAGGTGGGTGCCGAGCACTACCTCACCACCGAGAAGTTCATGGACGCCCTGCGCGAGGAGCTGGAACGCCGCATGTGATCCACGACACATCACGATCAACGAACGGGCCCATGCCGGGCCCGTTCGCATTCCGGGCCATCGGCTGCGCAATTACCTTCGTTGCATGATGCGCCGATCGCTCACCGCACTGGCACTCGCCTGTCTGGCATGGGCCGCCACCGCCCAGTACACACCGCCTTCCAGTACTACGGCCAAGGAGCGCAAGGACCCGCGACCGCTCGGCGAACGCATCTGGTTCGGCGGCGGCATCGGCCTCTCGTTCGGCACCGTGACCGCCGTGCAGTTGGACCCACTGGTGGGCTACAAAGTGGACCAGGCGGGGAAATTCTCCGTGGGCGTGGGCGGCAGCTACTGGTACTTCCGCGACAACCGCTTCGTGCCGCCCTACGATTTCAAGGCCTATGGCTATCGTGCCTTCAGCCGCTATCGCTTCATCGAACAGGCCTTCGCCCATGTGGAGTTCCTGAACATGAACGTGGAGGGCAACCGTCTTTCGCCCTTCAGCGAACTGCGCCCGCGGATCTGGGTGCCGCACCTGCTGGTGGGTGGTGGCTACGTGCAATCGCTCGGCGGCCGCAGCGCCATCTACCTGCAGGTGCTGTTCGATGTGCTGCAGGACACGAACAGCATCTACGCCGACCAAGGGCCGATCTTCAGCGGCGGCGTGGGGATCGGGTTCTGATGAAAAAGGGCGGGTGCCTCGCGACACCCGCCCCCGTCATTCGCCCAGCAGCGCCGCCCAACGCCGTCGGCGCAGACGTGCACGCACACGCCGGACGCTGGCCCGGTGCTCGTTCTCCGCGGCTGTGGTGACGGCACTGCGCAGGGCCTCCCGGTACCGGCCCAAGGCCAGGTCGGGACGGCCGTAGCGCTCCAGGTAACGCGCCACGATGGCGTGCACCTCGGCCCGGTCGATCCCGGCCACGTGCAGGGCCCGACCGTACGCCTCATGCAGTTCGTCCTCCAGACCGTCCCCGGCCAGCAGGTTCAGGTAGTGCATCCACGTGGTCACATGCGTGGGCGACCAGCGCACGGCGCACCGGAAGTGCACCAGTGCGGTGTTGTTGTCATCGAGCAATGCCCAGTGGATCCAACCGAGCATGCCGTGCGCCACACCGTGAGCGGGCTCCGCCTCGATCACGCGCTCCAGCAGGCGCCGCGCCTCAGCGTACCGCCCGCTGTTCATCATACCATGCACCCTGATCATCAGGACTTCGATCTCCAAGCGTTCCATGTCGCATCTCCTTTTCCGACCTTCCGTAAGGCAACAAAAAACCCGGCGAGGTGCCGGGTGCGCGTAGGGGAACTGCCTGCATCAGCAGCCCTCCTGCCACCCTGGCGGGAGCGTCCCGGTCTGGCCGGTGCGGGGTATATGCGCCGAACGGATCATCGTTCGGAGCACATGACGTGGAGCCGGTTGGAAAGTTGCCCGAGGTGGAAAAAGAAAGCCCGGCACAGGGCCGGGCTTTCGCGCGCAGGTGGAGCCGGGCGGGATCGAACCGCCGTCCAAACGACCGCAACATGCGCTTTCTACATGCTTAGCCACCTCATTGGTTTTCGACCATCGGCTGGAGAAGGGCACCCCACCGAAGGCTTAGGTCCTGTTTCTCGCCAACGCTCCGGACCACCACGTTGACCAGCTTCCCATGATGACACCCCTGGGCCGGGAAGGAGGGCTGCGGGCCTCCCCGAGGGGTACTCGTCCACGCTACTGTTGTTCACGTGGATTAAGCTTCATAGCCTGAGGCTATTAGGCAGCGAGAGCGTAGTCTGCTTCGCCAGTTATAGCGAACGATGCACTGGGATACGGGCCGCACATCACGCCCGGCATGCTTACACACATCACGAAGCCGCTGTCGAATCCAAGTCGGCCCCATTGGAAAGAACGCATCCCGCTCACGGGACGCCACAAAGCTAACCAAGCCCGTGCCACGCGGCCCCGCCGGGCATTCTGGCAGTCCGGCCCGACCGAGCGTCCTAAGTTTGCCGCCTCAATGAACACCACGCGTTACTCCCACATCGGCTTGATCCGCGAAGGCAAGCAGCCCCCCGACAAACGTGTCGCTCTTACCCCCGCCCAGTGCGCCGAGGTGGTGAAGCGCTATCCCCACGTGCGGCTCGTGGTCCAGCGCAGCGCCGTGCGTGCCTACACCGATGCGGAGTACGGTGCGGCCGGTGTGGAGCTGGTCGACGATGTCAGCGACTGTGACCTGATCATCGGGATCAAGGAAGTGCCGGTGGACATGCTGGTGCCGGGCCGCTCGCACCTCTTCTTCAGCCACACGATCAAGGAGCAGCCCCATAACCGCGAACTGCTGAAGGCCGTGCTGGACAAGGGCGTGCGCCTGATCGACCACGAGTTGCTCACCGACCCGCACGGCACGCGCGTGCTGGCCTTCGGCTATTGGGCCGGCGTTGTGGGCGCTTACAACGCGTTCCGTGCGTGGCAACTGGTGCATGGCGGCCCCGAACTGAAGCCCGCCCACGAGTGCCACGACCTGGAAGAGCTCGAGCGCCACCTGCATGCCTACCCCCTGCCCCAGGACCTCCGCATCGTGATCACCGGCGGCGGTCGCGTGGGCAAGGGCGCAATGGGTGTGTTGGAACGCGCCGGCGTGGAACGCGTGTCGCCCGCCACCTTCCTGGAAGAGCGACACAACGGTCCGGTGTACACCGTGCTCGGCAGCAGCGACCTGTACGCACGTAACGATGGTCGCCCCTTCGACAAGGCCGCGTTCCACGCCGATCCAACGGGACACCGGGCCCGCTTCCTTCCCTACGCCCGCCATGCGCACATCTACATGGCCTGCCACTTCTGGGATGCGCGTGGACCGAAGATCCTGAGCGCCGACGACCTGCGCGACCCGCACTGCCGACTGCAGGTGGTGGCCGATATCAGCTGCGACGTGAACGGGCCGATCGACAGCACCCTGCGTGCGAGCACGATCGATGAGCCCTTCTACGGCTACGACCCGGCCACCGGGACCGAGCGACCTGCCGGCACGCCGGGCACCATCACGGTGATGGCCGTGGACAACCTGCCCTGCGAGCTGCCGCGCGATGCCTCCGAGGCCTTCGGTCGCGACCTGATCGAACGTGTGCTGCCCTATCTGGTGGGCGATGATGCGGAAGGCATGATCGAGCGCGCCATGATCGCCCGGGACGGGAAGCTCACCGAACGCTTCAGCTACCTGGAAGCGTACGCGAAAGGCTGAACCGTGCCGTGAACGAGGCCATGGCCGGTCTACATTTGTACGTATAGACCATTCCCATGAACCTCATGCGCACATCCACCACCCTGCTCACCCTGGCCCTTGGTACCGGTCTGTTCGCCTCATGCGTGTTGGATGCGCGCGTGAAAGGCACGGGCCCCGTCGTCCGCAAGGAGATCACCGTGGACCCCTTCCATGGCGTGGACCTGCGCGGTGCGCTGGATATCAAGATCACCAAGGGAGCCACGCAGAAGGTGGAGGTGGAGGCGCAGGCCAACATCGCCGAACTGCTCCAGCTCGAGGTGCGCAACGGCATCTGCCGGATCAGCACGATAGAGAGCTACGAGACCAGCAAACCCTTCACCGTGCACATCACCCTGCCCGCCCTGGACCATGTGGAAGTGGCCGGCTCGGGCGATGTGACCAGCACCACGCCCTTCACCATGGAGGCGATGACCGTGAAGGTCAGCGGCAGCGGCGATGTGGAGCTGGCCGTGCAGGCCTCGTCGGTGAAAGCCGATCTGAGCGGATCGGGTGAGATCAAGCTCACGGGCTCGGCCTCCACGCTCGATGCCCAGCTGAAAGGCAGCGGTGACATCAAGGCGGGCAACCTGAAGGTCGACAAGGCGAACGCACGCCTGACCGGCAGCGGCGACATCACCGTGAACGCCTCCACGCTCGATGCGACCATCACCGGCAGCGGCGATGTGAAGTACAAGGGCAACAAACCCGTGATCACCCAGAAGGTGACCGGGTCGGGGGAAGTGCGCCATGTGGACGAGTAAGTGCGGCCATGCCTGGGCACTGGTGGTGTTGATCGGTGCCTGTGGAACGAAGCCGGAGGGTCAGGGCGTTCCTTCACATCCACCCGTAGCGACCGTGCCCGGCGGGCCATTGGCGCTGACCATGGTGGATGACAACGTGCGGCACGACACCCTGCTGGTGCAGGTGACCTTCGACCTGGGCGACGGTACCCACCTGATGGTGGCCTCGAACGTGGAGGAGACCTTCGAGGGCCTGCGCCTGTACCACTATCGCGCCCGGCCCGACAGCAGCGCGGAGATCCTGCACGTGTCGGCGCCCGCCTACGACAGCTGGACCATGCTGCCCACATTGTTCGGCGAGGGGGCCGGCCTGAACGACAAATGGGTACTGGCCAATTTCGGCGAGCGCGAAAGCTGGGGCCAGAAGGTGATGTGGTTCCAACAGGGTTTCCACGACCGCGGCTTCATGCACGTGGCCCTGCCGGAGCGCATGGTGGAAGAGGATTCCACCTTCCTGAGGCGCACCAACATCGCCCCGCACATGCGCATGGACCAGCGCGGCGACACCACCTTCTTCACCTTCGCCTGCGACAGTGTGTTCCTCTACGACGACAACGCCGGAGGCGTGGACCTCATCGTGCCCAGCAGCAGCATCAGATACATCCTTCATCCAGGTGCCGGGCTGATCCTCTGGATCGACGGACAGCCGCGCCCCACACCACGACCGGCATGAGCCGACTTGGCGAGGAAGCTCGCAAGGCTTACTGCACGATCGGCACCATACCCCGGATGCCCATGTCCACCACGGCCTCGCCGTCCAAGGGCTCGTAGACGTTGTCGCCATCGGACTCGGTCCACTCGAAGCTGTTGTTCGTGCTGAGCGACACCACGATCACCACGTCCTCGGTCTCGTTGCCCGTAATGGTGAGCGGCTCGGCGAACGCACCGGTGACCACGCACGAACCCGCGGGGATGGGCGATGTGGCGAAGAGCGGGTTCACCACCGTGGTACCGGGTGCCTGGCCCTGTAACACCTGTATCGGCACCAGCGGATCCTTCACCTCGAAGGCCCAATACCCCTGTGCCTTGTTGCTGTTCACATGCACGGTGCTGTCGGCCACCTGGAACGAAGTGATGTAGGTGTTGAAGCCGATGAACGAGGCCACCGTACCCGTCATGTTCAGGCCCACCGCACTGAAGCGCACATCATAGTTCTGGTAGCCCAGCGATACACGCAGCCATTCGTAGGTGCCCGGCGAGAGCTGCGACAAAGGGATGTTCAGGAAGGTGCCACCATCGCCCACACGGACCGCTTGGGAGAAGTCGATCGCGTTCGCACCACCCGCCGTGGTCTCCGGCGCATGGTACACCACCTGGCCCGCACCCAGCGCGGTGTACATTGTGGGCGCGAACTCCACGTAATGGGCGCTCATGCTGTTGAAGCGCGGGCTCTGGGCACCATGGCCTGCGGGGATCGCCGTCGGCTCACCGAGATTGTTCAAGCGCACCTGTGTGCTATCGAAGCGGAACTTCAGCACGAGCCGGGGTCCGCACGTTCCGCCGTCACCTGCTGTGCTGGGCGCGGGATCATCGTCCTTCGTGCAGGCAACGAAGACCAAGGACAGGCAGAGAGCGGAAAGCAGCGCGTGGGACGTTCGCATCGGTGGGAATTGGGCGCCCAAAACTACTGGGCCGTGCAACGCTCATTCCATTTGGTATGCGCGCATACTATCTTTCGCGCTACATTGGCCTCCGAACATTCGCCGATGAAGCCGGAAGAAACGATCGAGTTCCCCATCCGAAAAGTGTGGAGCCGCATTGCCCGCATCTACAACAACGAGGCGGCAAAGTACGGGGGCAGCATGGCCATCGGTCAGATCCTGCTCAACATCGAGCCCGAAGGCACGCCGAGCACCAAGCTCGGTCCGAAGATGGGAATGGAGAGCCGCAGCCTCGTGCGCACCCTGCAGACCATGGAGGCGGCCGGCCTGATCAAGCGCGTGCCTTGCCAGGACGACAAGCGCGTGGTGCGGATCCACCTCACCGCGAAAGGCAAGCAAATGCGCGACGTGAGCCGCAACACCGTGATCCGCTTCAACGAGGCCGTGCAGCGCCGCTTCACCCCCGAGCAGCTCAACAACTTCCGACAGATGATGAGTGAGCTCGACAGGATACTTGAACAGGAACAACTCTTCTGAAATACTCCACCGCGGAGGCACAGAGGCCACAGAGAAGAACCCAAGACAGCGAATGTCCATCAACTGCATTCCTCCGTGCCCGCTGTGCCTCTGTGAAGCATTCCAAGATCAATGAGCAAACGCAACATCCGCAAAGTCGCTGTGCTCGGCAGCGGCGTCATGGGCAGCCGCATCGCCTGCCACTTCGCCAACATCGGCGCCGAGGTCCTGCTGCTTGACATTGCACCGAAAGAAGGTCCGCGCAACAAGATCGTGGACGATGCCCTGGCCGCGGCCATCAAGAGCAACCCCGCGCCGCTCTACGACAAGAAGTTCGCGGGCCGCATCACCACCGGCAACTTCGACGACGACCTGCCGAAGATCAAGGATTGCGACTGGGTGATCGAGGTCGTGGTGGAACGCCTCGACATCAAGCAGCAGGTGCTGGCCAACGTGGAGAAGCACCGCACGCCCGGCACGCTCATCACCACCAACACCAGCGGCATCCCCATCCGCGCCATCGCCGAGGGGCGCAGCGACGACTTCCGCCGCCACTTCTGCGGCACCCACTTCTTCAACCCGCCGCGCTACCTGCCCCTGCTGGAGATCATCCCCGGTCCGGACACCGACCCCGCGGTGATCGCCTTCCTCGAGGAGTACGGCCAGCGCAACCTCGGCAAGGTCACGGTGCTCGCCAAGGACACGCCGGCCTTCGTGGCCAACCGCATCGGCGTGTTCGGCATCATGGACGTGTTCCACCTGGTCACCGACATGGGCCTCACCGTGGAAGAGGTGGACCGCCTCACCGGCCCGGTGATCGGCCACCCGAAGAGCGCCACCTTCCGCACCGCCGACGTGGTGGGCCTCGACACCCTGGTGAAAGTGGCCCAAGGCGTGAAGGAAAACTGCCCCGACGACGAGCGCAACAGCCTCTTCGCCATCCCGCCCTACCTGCAGCAGATGGTGGAGAAGAACATGCTGGGCAGCAAGACCGGCAAGGGCTTCTTCTTCAAGGACCGCAGCACGCCCAAGGGCGAGATCCTCTCGCTGGACCTGAAGACGCTGGAGTACAAGCCGCAGGTGAAGCCCAAGTTCGCCACGCTCGATGCCGCGAAGAAGGAAGAGGACCTGCGTAAGCGCCTGAAGCTGGTGTACAACGGCAGCGACAAGGCCGGTGAGTTCTACCGCCGCAGCTTCAACGCGCTCTTCGCCTACGTGAGCCACCGCGTGCCCGAGATCAGCGACGAGCTTTACAAGATCGACGATGCCATGCGCGCCGGCTTCGGCTGGGAGCAGGGGCCCTTCGAGAGCTGGGACGCGATCGGTGTGAACGAGGTGCTCGGCGCGAAGGACGTGCAGGTGGCGCAATGGGTGAAGGACATGGTGGCCGCCGGTCACACCTCCTTCTACAAGACCGAGGGCGGCAGGCGCCTCTACTACGACCCCGCCACCAAGACGTACAAGCCGGTGCCGCGCGCCGAGGGCCTGATCGTGCTGGGCGACCTGCCCGAGCGCAGCGTGGTGTGGAAGAACAGCGCGGTGACCGTGCACGACCTGGGCGACGGCATCCTGCAGGTGGGCTGGAGCACCAAGATGAACACCATCGGTGCCGAGGTGATCCAAGGCCTCAACAAGGCCATCGACCTCGCCGAGCAGCACTACAAGGGCCTGGTGGTGTACAACGACGGCGCCAACTTCAGCGCGGGTGCCAACGTGGGCATGATCTTCATGATGGCCGTGGAGCAGGAGTACGACGACCTGAACATGGCCGTGAAGACGTTCCAGAACACCATGATGCGGATGCGCTACAGCAGCATCCCCGTGGTGGCGGCCCCGCACCAGCTCACCCTGGGCGGCGGCACTGAACTGTGCCTGCACGCGGACAAGGTGGTGGCGCACGCCGAGACCTACATGGGCCTGGTGGAGTTCGGTGTGGGCGTGATCCCCGGCGGTGGCGGCACCAAGGAGTTCGCCCTGCGCCTCGCCGACGAGTTGAAGGACGGCGACATCCGCATCAACCGCATGCGCGAGCGCTTCCTCACCATCGCTCAGGCCAAAGTGGCCACCAGCGGGCACGAGGCCTTCGCGCTGGGCTACCTGCGCCCCGGACAGGACGAGGTGATCGTGAGCCGCGCCCACCAGCTGGCCTACGCCAAGCAATGCGCGCTGGACCTCTGGAACAAGGGCTACACCAAGCCCGCCCCACGCAAGGACATCAAAGTGCTCGGGCAGGAAGGCCTGGGCATCGTGTACGTGGGCGCCAACAGCATGCTCAGCGGCAATTACATCAGCCCCCACGATGCGCTTATCAGCGAGAAGCTGGGCTACGTGCTATGCGGGGGGGACCTGAGCGAGGCCACCGAAGTGAGCGAGCAGTACCTGCTGGACCTGGAGCGGAAGGCGTTCGTGGAGTTGTGTATGCAGCGGAAGACCCTGGAAAGGCTGCAGTCGATCATCACCACGGGCAAGGTGCTGCGGAA